>Ga0115552_1001249_pt1 | contig 14710 bp, 10 predicted proteins | sample COGITO_mtgs_1103_3_FD_87178 | JGI IMG/M metagenome (GOLD analysis project Ga0115552, IMG submission 87178) | Pelagic marine microbial communities from North Sea - COGITO_mtgs_110328 | ecosystem: Environmental > Aquatic > Marine > Epipelagic | place: Germany:Helgoland, sampling site Kabeltonne...
ACAGATATTAAAGTGAGTACATTCCTTAAGTACTGTGGGACAAGTTGCTTTCTCAATAACTCACCTAATAACCAACCGCTTAGAAAACCCATAGAAAACCCAACGAACATTATTGAACCAAAGGTTATTGCAATTGAGCTTATTGCATTATGTTGTTGGCCTGAAATAATAAAATTAAATACTAGAACTGCAAGCAAAGCTCCAAGTGGGTCAATAACAATACCTTCCCAGCGGAGCACATTTGTTATCTTGGCATTTGGTCGTACTGTTCTCAGCATCGGAATAATAACTGTTGGGCCGGTGACTATAACTACAGCACCAAATAAAAAAGCAAGTTCAAATGGGAAGTCGATTAAATAATGTGTGCTGTAAGCAATAATCAACCAGGTTATCAATGCTCCAATAGTTATTAGATTACTAACGGTCTTGCCATGTCCTCGAATGTCCTCAAGTTTTAATGTCAAGCTTCCTTCAAAAAGAATCACAGCGACTGATAAAGAGACGATCGGGAATAACAATGGTCCAAATAGTGCGTCCGGATCAAGTAAATTGAAGACTGGCCCAACTAACATCCCAACAATTAATAGAAATAATATTGCAGGTAATCTTGTCCACCAAGCTAACCATTGACAACAGATGCCAAGAACGCCAATGCTAGCAAAAGATAATAGGATTGTATTATTCAAAATTGATTAGTTCAATATATGTAGTGTTGTAATTAGTTTGTATTTTATGTGGAGTATAGTTGATGAGAATTATTACAAAGCCATCAATAGTTTTGCTGAAATAATCATGAATTATTGAGTATGTTGTATAAGATAACCCAGCTGCAACAATCGAACGTGGGTCGAACGTCAATTTCATATTTAGGTCAATAGTATAGGTGATAGTTTTCTATTAATAGAATTTAACATGCTCACTATGCATTGCAGAAAAAATAAATCACCAAGTTAACTACTCTAAGTATTCTTACCCAAAAAAAATGGCTTTTACGCTTATGCTGAATTATAGAAATTCAAGAAATTTATTAGTCGGTTTTTTGAAACAACAGAGTTGCGTTAGTCCCACCAAATCCGAAGCTGTTAGACATAATTGTATGTAGTCCTGCATTATCAATCCGATTAAAAGCAATTGGCGTCTTTGCTGCAGCTGAATCAAGATCTGTTATATTTAAAGATGAGGCAATAAAATTATTTTCCAGCATCAATAAACTATAAATTGACTCGTTTACGCCAGCTGCGCCAAGACCATGCCCTGTTTGAGATTTAGTTGCACTGATTATGGGCATGTGTTTTTTTTTGAAGACTTCTTTTATTGCATCTAGTTCAGCGATATCTCCAACTGGTGTACTGGTAGCATGTGCATTAATGTAGTCAACTTCATTATCAACATTATTTATAGCTTGTTGCATACATCTTATTGCACCTTCTCCAGAGGGTTTGACCATGTCAGCTCCATCTGACGTAGCGCCATAACCTATGACTTCTCCATATATCTTTGCGTCACGAGCTAATGCATGTTCCAGTTCTTCCAAAACAAGAATTCCGCCACCTCCAGAAATCACGAAACCATCACGATTTTCATCATAGGGACGAGAAGCTGTAGTAGGAGAGTCGTTATATTTTGATGAGAGAGCCCCCATGCTGTCAAATAGTAATGTTGAGGTCCAATGAACCTCGTCACCACCACCTGCAAATATAATATCCTGTTTTCCTAACTGAATTAATTCATAAGCATTGCCAATACAATGAGCACTAGTTGCGCATGCAGAACTTATAGAGTAATTGACCCCTTTTATTTTATAGGCTACAGAAAGACAAGCACTGTTAGTACTTGACATTATTCGAGGAACAGTTGTTGGCCCAACTTTACGCGCACCGCGTTCGCGAAGTATATCAATTGACTCTTGTAGAGTAGCATTTGAACCGCCGCCGGAACCAACAATAACTCCTGTTCGATAATTTGAGATATCGTCTTCTGCAAGTGATGCGTCTTCAATTGCTTCGCGCATAGCTAAATATGCATATGCAGCACCATCGCCCATAAAGCGCTTAAGCTTTCGGTCAATTAATGAATTCAGGTCAACATCAATTGCGCCATGGACATGGGAACGAAATCCTAATTCAGCATATTCTGAACAGTATGTAATTCCAGATGTTCCTTTTTTGAGAGAATCTAGTACCTCAATTTTATTTTTTCCAATACTCGACACGATTCCCATGCCTGTTATGACAACTCTTTTCAATTTGTACTCCTAAAATTCTTCGGTTGATTTAAAGAGCCCTACACGGAGATTCTTTGCAGCATAAACTTCTTTTCCATCGACAGACATGGTTGCATCGGCAACTCCCATGACTAATCTACGTAATACGACTCTTTTCATATCGACATTATAAGTCACTAATTTGTTTTCTGGGGTAACTTGCCCTGTAAATTTAACATCTCCGGCTGCCAAAGCTCGACCACGTCCAGGGGCACCGGACCAACCCAAGAAAAAACCTATTAACTGCCACATTGCATCTAAACCTAGGCAACCTGGCATAACCGGATCACCAATAAAATGGCAATCAAAGAACCAGAGATCTGGTGTAATGTCGAGTTCAGCAACAATATTACCTTTTCCTGCCGAGCCACCATCACTAGTTATTTCTAGAACACGATCGAACATTAGCATATTTGGTAGGGGTAGTTGAGCATTCCCTTTTCCAAACATTTCCCCTCGTCCACAGGCAATCAATTCTTCCCGCGTATATTTATTTTTACTATTCATATCTAGCATTATCTCATGCTGATATTAATATATCTCAAAAAATTAACCGAACCATTCAATTGACTGTCTGCTTGACAGCGTCTTCTCGCGGATTAGACTGCGAGTATCATTCATCACTAACATCAAGGTTTTTTGTCATGTCCGCAGGTATTGGCCCACTCGATAGACGTAATAGCATAGGTGTAAAAATAGGTTCCGTTGTTGTTGGCGGTTGTAATCCTATTGTTGTTCAATCGATGACTAATACGGACACTGCTGACGCTGATGCAACAGTAAAACAAGTTCAGCAACTTGCGGCAACTGGTTCTGAATTAGTCAGAATTACCGTTAATACGGATGATGCAGCTTCAAAAGTATCAACTATTCGTGAAAAACTCGATGACCTTGGTTGTCTTGTACCGTTAGTCGGAGACTTTCACTATAACGGACATCAATTATTAACTGACTATCCTGATTGCGCAAAGGCTCTAGCTAAATATCGTATCAATCCTGGAAATGTTGGGTTTGGACGAAAAAAAGATAACCAGTTTTCAATCATGATAAAAAAGGCTATTGAATATGATAAACCAGTTCGAATTGGTGTTAATTGGGGTAGTCTCGATCAAGTTCTTTTAACTAAAATGATGGATAATAATGCTAAATTATCAGTTCCATTGGAAACTGATGATGTTATGCGTGAAGCACTGATTGTTTCTGCATTAAAAAGCGCAGAGCGTGCCGAAGAGTTGGGTTTACCTCATGATCATATTATTCTGTCATGCAAAGTGAGTGGTGTTCAAAAATTAATTACAGTTTATAGAGATATTGCCAAACGTTGTGATTATGCTTTGCATTTAGGATTAACCGAAGCTGGAATGGGCTCGAAGGGTATTGTCGCGTCTACGGCTGCAATGGGTATTCTTTTGCAGGGAGGAATTGGAGATACAATTCGAGTTTCATTGACTCCTGAACCGGGAGGTGATCGCAGTAATGAAGTGATTGTCGCACAGGAAATATTACAAACAATTGGATTGCGCTCATTTACTCCGTTGGTTACTGCCTGCCCTGGTTGCGGACGAACTACTAGCACAGTATTTCAGGAATTGGCCGACAGCATACAGGCCTATGTACGTAGTCAGATGCCAATATGGAAGGATAATTACTACGGCGTTGAAGAAATGACACTTGCTGTAATGGGCTGTGTAGTAAATGGACCTGGAGAAAGTAAACATGCTGATATCGGTATTAGTTTACCAGGTACAGGAGAGACCCCGACTGCACCTGTGTTCATAGATGGTAAAAAAACAATGACACTCAGAGGTGACAATATAGCTAAGGAATTTCGAGATATCGTGCAAAAATATGTCCATAAGCGCTACTCACCTAAGTAGAATTGTTAATTTTTTATAATATATTTAAAAAATCATTGTTTTTTTAGGGTCTTCATGTGAAAAGAAACTATTTGAGTCCTTCATTTGGAGATTTTGATATGGAGCAATATGTCATCTTTTAAATAATTATTCTGGCAAATAAAAATTGGTTGCGGGGGTTAATTTATGTCTGAAGATAAAAATTATGATGTGCCTGAGAAACTTGCTGAGCATGCACATATCAATTTAAAGCGTTATCGTGAGATGTATGAGCGGTCTATAAGCGATTCTGATTCTTTCTGGGCCGAGCAGGCAGAAGAATTCCTAACCTGGTCTTCAAAATGGAGCAAAGTTCAAGATTGGGACTATAACGAAGCAAATATCAATTGGTTTGTCGGCGGTAAATTAAATGTTTCATACAACTGCATAGATAGACATCTTCAGTTACGTGGAGATCAAATTGCCATAATTTGGGAAGGTGATGATCCCGATGAAGATCGTCAATTTACGTATAAAGAATTACATGAGCAAGTCTGTCGATTTGGCAATGTACTAAAAGCCCGGGGCGTTAAAAAAGGGGATCGGGTTTGTCTGTATTTACCTATGATTCCGGAAGCATCAATTGCTATGTTAGCTTGTGCCCGAATAGGTGCTGTTCATTCGGTTGTTTTTGGTGGCTTTTCTCCTGATGCTTTGCGCGATCGAATTAATGATGCAGATTGTAAAGTAGTTATTACCAGTGACTACAGTCTTCGTGGTAAGAAACAGATTCCATTAAAGGCAAATACAGATAAAGGATTGATTGATTGTCCTAATGTGAATACCTGCATTGTAGTTAAACGAAGTGGTGGTGATATCGATTGGAATGAAGACAGAGATATCTGGTATCACGAAGCAATTGAAACAGTCTCTGCAAATTGCCCGCCTGAGGAGATGGATGCTGAAGATCCGTTATTTATTCTCTACACTTCTGGTTCCACCGGAAAACCAAAAGGTGTTGTACATACAACTGGTGGTTATTTGTTGTATGTTGCGATGACACACAAATATGTTTTCGATTATCAGGAAAGAGAAGTCTATTGGTGCACTGCTGATGTAGGATGGGTAACAGGTCATTCTTATGTTGTTTATGGACCTCTTGCTAATGGAGCCACCTCAGTGATGTTTGAGGGTTTACCTAACTTTCCGGATGCTAGTCGTTTTTGGCAAATAGTAGATAAGTGGAAAGTAAATACGTTTTATACTGCACCAACTTCTATTCGTATGTTGATGGGGCAGGGTGATGGTTTTGTGACGAAGACTAAACGAACTAGTTTACGAATTCTTGGAACGGTAGGAGAGCCAATTAATCCTGAAGCATGGGAATGGTATTATAATATCATTGGTAGAGGACAATGTCCTATTGTGGACACATGGTGGCAAACAGAAACGGGGGGTCATTTGATAACACCATTCCCTGGTGCTACTCAACTTAAACCGGGATCTGCAACGCTTCCTTTCTTTGGGATACAACCTTGTATAGTTGATGCTCAAGGTAATGAACTCGAAGGTGCAGCGGAGGGAGCATTATGTATAAAACGGTCATGGCCTGGCCAGATGCGTACCTTGTATGGGAATCATGATCGTTTTAAGGAAGCATATTTTTCGATGTTCCCAGGTAAATATTTCACTGGGGATGGGGCACGTAGGGACGATGATGGATATTATTGGATAACTGGTCGTATCGACGATGTTATTAATGTTTCTGGTCATCGAATGGGAACTGCTGAAGTTGAAAGTGCCTTAGTATCACATGTTGATGTATCTGAAGCAGCAGTTGTCGGATTTCCTCATGATATGAAAGGTCAAGGTATCTACGCCTATGTCACCCTCATGATTGGAATTGAATTGACTGAAGTCTTACGTAAGGATTTAATAAATCATGTAAGAAAAGAAATTGGACCGATAGCTTCGCCCGATCTAATTCAGTGGGCCCCAAGACTACCAAAAACACGTTCGGGAAAAATTATGAGACGAATTTTACGTAAGATAGCTGCCGGTGAACTAAGTATGTTAGGTGACATAAGTACCCTTGCTGAGCCAGCTGTGGTTGACGATCTTATCGAAAATCGTCTTAATAAATAAAATGTAATGGACCTTTATAAAATAATCTGTCCTTTCTAGCGTCATCAAGAATAATGGAGTCAAATAAGTGAATAAAGGTCTATGCATGGTATATATAGGGTGAAAATATTTGATAATCAGATTATCGATGTATTTAAGATTTATACTGTATCGTTCAAAATTTAAACTCGAAACAGACCTTCATATCACAAAAGGTGCGTTTTTAAAGTTCAATCAATTTTGTATTCAATGTTCTTATAAACAGTTGACATAAATCACAAGCTGAGATATGTTGCGCCGCAATATATATTGTTTTCATGTATAAAGATGAGAGATGCTCTGTATACAACTATTAGAAAGTTGATGGTAGACAATATAACACCACCAGATATTTTAAGACTCAATCTATAATGTCGTAGGTACTTTAGAAAGATATCGAAAATGTGTTCATAGACTTAGAACTCGTAGATAAAGATAAGCTGAAAAGTGGACTTATGACGTAAATAAATTCCTCCTCTTGTTTTATACATACCCGCATAGCTCAGTTAGTTATGCGGGTTTTTTATTTTAAAAGTGTATGTGAATGTTAGATGTCTGTATTAATTTGTAAAAGAGTTAATCTTAATTTGTTATGCTGTGTTAGAGAAAGCATCTGATCTCAGAGATAATAAAAATGAGTAAGAAATATAGAACACCGTTTGAAGATCTTGGTTGGTCTGAAATGCAGAAAAAATATTTAGATGCATTCAAAATATTTAAATCATCCGAATCGGTAATGAATTCCTCCTGGGTAAATGAAATGGATGAATGGTGGAAGTCTGCCAATAATAAAAATTCCCATCGAAGCTCAAGTATATTTGATAGGGTGCTTGAGCAAGCTAATGTCTATTATTTCATGAGTGAACAATTTTCAATTTTGCTTAATGAAATAAACCATTCAAATAATGACGAACAAATACAAGATATTATTAATAAAAAATTTAAAGAGATTGAATCTTATTTATCAAGTTGTGATGATTCGTTTGACTGGAGTGATTTCTTAGCTAGTCATGAAGTACCGAATGATCTGATGAGATCAATGTTTGACAACTCGATATTCAACCATATTCAACTATTAAATGAATTGAATCCTGATTTGGAGAGATTAGTACAAGAGATTTTGTCTATTTCTGGTTTAGGCTATAGCCGAGAAGCTCAAGAAAAATTAAAAGAAGCGATTAAATCATGGAGAGACTTTCAAAGTAATTTTAACGAATATCAGTCGGTAATGATGCACTTAAGTAAAAAAGGACTTGAGTTAATGCGTAATCATATTATAAGTATGCAAACAGGTGATGAAAGTATTAACTCAATGCTTCAGATATATAACTTATGGATTGAATCAAATGAAAAAGTTTACGGCGATTATGTTTGCAAAGATGAATATTCTGAGCTGATGGGACGATTGATGAATTCAATGATGGCATTTAAAAAGAAAAGCGATGAAATTATTGAAGATACGTTGTCTGCATTACATTTACCAACAACAAAAGCAATGAATGAATTGGAACAGAGGCATTACTTATTACGCAAACAAGTAAATGAAATGCGAGCAGAAATAAATAATCTAAAAAAAAATATAAAACAAGATAACAGTATTGTGCCCGTCTTCAAAAAAGGATCAAAAACAATTCTTAGAAGTGAAGGAAAAGTAAATAAAAAGGTAACTCCAAAAACTTCTAATATAGTCGAACGCAAACAAGTCAATAAAAAATCGGTGAGTAATGTAAAAACGATTAAGAAAAAAAACAAGTAAAAAAGGATGATTAAAATAAAGTTATGTATTATGGAGTGAACTATGAATCCATTCAATTTGATACTTGAAGATATCGTGAATGAAATTCATGAATTTAATATAAAATTGGCAAAAGGTTACAAATCACTATCTGATCTAGGTGAGATTCAAGTAGGGGTCTCTGAAAAGGAAGCGGTCCATCAAGAAGATAATGTTGTTTTATACCATTTTAAATCACGCACAAAAAATCAAAATCCTATTCCTTTATTAATCGTTTATGCATTAGTTAACAGACCTTATATAGTTGATTTACATGAGGAATGTTCAATTATTCAGGAACTACTTGATGAAGGTGTTGATGTTTATCTCATTGATTGGGGATACCCAGTTGGTGCTGATAAATATTTAACTCTGGATGATTATATTAATGGTTATATCGATCGTTGTGTTGATGTGATTTGTGAAAAATGTAATAGAGAAAACATCAATTTATTAGGTATTTGTCAGGGAGGAGTATTCAGTCTTTGTTATACGGCATTAAATCCGAAGAAAGTAAAAAATCTCATCACCACTACTACGCCTGTTGATTTTCATACCAAACAAGATTTATTAAGTCATATTGTAAAGAAAATAGATATTGATAAAATGGTAGACACTTTAGGAAACATTCCTGGTGAGGTGCTTAATGTAATATTTCTTTCTTTGAAGCCATATACTCTGATGGGACAAAAATATGTAAGCCTTGTGAAAATTCTCGACGATAAAGAGAAGCTGATGAATTTCATGCGCATGGAAAAATGGATATTTGATACTCCGGATTTAGTAGGTGAAGCATATCGTGAGTTTATAAAACAATTTTATCAACAAAATAGGCTCATAAAGGGAACAGTCAAAATTGGTGATAATATTGTCGATTTGAGTAAAATCATTATCCCAACATTAAACATATATGCTAGAGATGATCATCTAGTGCCTCCTGATGCTTCTATAGCATTAGAAAGTTATATCAACTCACAAGACTATCAGTCGTTAGAGTTTCCTGGGGGACATATTGGAATTTACGTGAGCAGAAAAGTACAAAACATTATTTCGCAGAATGTTGCTGTGTGGTTGGAAAATCGTAATTAATAAATATCAAGACCAATTAACAATATGGAGTATTGTTCTAGGGAATATTTGAAGTTTGTTTTTTTTATGCATATGATTATGTGTCTATACTTTTTTGCTGCAATAATCACAATATTAATAAGGGGCGTTCAGAAAAATTTGTGAAGATACTTTTTGATTACTCAATGGCCTCAGCACAAAATTTATTTTGTATATTAAGTGTTTTTTTCTTTAATAAGATTTATGTGAGATCAGTTAACTGAATAGACAGCAGATGATGCATTACAGTATAATGAACTCTTATTATGCGGGAGTAGCCACACGGTTACTCCCTTTTTTGTGTGTAGGAGGTGCTCTCTGCTGAGAAGCCCAACATTAGGTGTCACATACTAATTATGAGTACCTTCATCTATATTGGACCAATGTCGCGAGTAGAAACGAATTTCAGGCGACGATTTGTATCAGAGGTATCTTTTTTTGATAGATAATGCCCTATTAGCGCTTGAAGATGGTTCATTGTTTTATGGTACATCGATTGGTGTCGATGATGAGTCCATTGGTGAAGTTGTTTTTAATACCTCAATCACAGGATATCAGGAAATACTGACTGATCCTTCATACTACAAGCAAATTGTAACCTTGACGCATCCTCATATTGGGAATGTCGGTACGAATCTCGAGGATGAAGAATCTAGTCAAGTTTTTGTAAGCGGTTTAATTATCAGAGATTTGCCAATGGTGATGAGTAATTGGCGTGCCACTGAGAATCTGAGAGATTACCTTATCAGGCATAATATAGTTGCTATCGCTGAGATTGATACGCGTCAACTAACGCGGCACCTACGCAAGCATGGTGCAATGAAGGCCTGTATCGTTGCTGGTGATAATATTGATGCAGATAAATCAATTAAAACAGCAGAATCATTTGCAGGGCTGATTGGTATGGATCTGGCAAAAAAAGTATCGACAACATCAAGATACAACTGGGTCGATGGTATATGGGATCTCGAAGATGGAATTCAAGCATCTCACAGTAAAAAAGAGTGGCGTGTCATCGCGTATGATTTTGGAGTTAAGCGAAATATTCTTCGCATCTTGGCAGATTTGGGTTGTGAGATTACGGTAGTTTCTGCGCAAACACCCGCAAGTGAGGTATTGGCTGAAAAACCAGATGGTATCTTTTTATCTAATGGCCCGGGAGATCCAGATCCTTGCGATTATGCAATAACTGCAATAAAGAAAATTATCAATTCAGGTCTACCAGTATTTGGTATTTGCCTTGGGTATCAGTTACTTTCATTAGCATTGGGTGCTAAAACAAGCAAAATGAAATTTGGACATCATGGCGCAAATCATCCTGTGCAGTCACTCGATGATGGTCAAGTGTTGATCACTAGCCAAAATCATGGTTTCGCAGTTGATGAGAAAACATTACCTAATGATCTAATTGCAACCCATCGCTCTTTATTTGATGGGTCATTACAGGGTGTACACCATGTAAAATATCCTGTTTTTGGTTTTCAGGGACACCCTGAAGCGAGTCCGGGACCAAATGACTCAAAACGGCTATTCAATCATTTCATCGAATTAATGCAAGAGCATAAAACGTAATATATCCATGCCTAAACGTACAGATATTAAAAGTATTCTAATTATTGGCGCAGGCCCAATTATTATAGGTCAGGCCTGTGAATTTGATTATTCCGGTGCTCAGGCGTGTAAGGCATTGCGCGAAGAGGGCTTTCGCGTCATCTTGGTGAACTCAAATCCTGCAACGATTATGACCGATCCTGAGATGGCGGATGCTACGTATATTGAACCAGTACATTGGCAAACAGTGGCAAGGATTATTGAAAAAGAACTCCCGGATACTTTATTACCAACGATGGGTGGTCAGACGGCATTGAACTGCGCATTAGATTTAGATAAGCAAGGCGTGCTCGAAAAATTCGATGTAGAAATCATAGGTGCATCAAAAGATGCAATCGATAAGGCCGAGGATCGCGAAAAATTTCGAACTGCAATGCAAAAGATCGGCTTAACTATGGCGAAGTCTGAAATTGTTCATAATCAAGAAGAAGCAAAGGCAGCCATGGAAATCATTGGCTTTCCTGCAATCATCCGTCCTTCGTTCACTTTGGGTGGCACAGGTGGCGGTATTGCTTACAATCGAGATGAGTTTATGGAAATTTGTGGTCAGGGTGTTGACGCATCACCGACCAATGAGGTTCAGGTCGATCAATCCGCATTAGGTTGGAAAGAATATGAAATGGAAGTTGTTCGTGATAAAAAAGATAACTGCATTATTATTTGTTCTATTGAAAACCTTGATCCAATGGGTGTGCATACCGGTGATTCAATAACGATTGCACCAGCGCAGACATTGACTGATAAGGAATATCAAATCATGCGCGATGCTTCTATAAAAGTATTACGTGAGATTGGTGTTGATACTGGTGGGTCGAACGTTCAATTTGCGGTTAATCCAAGAGATGGTGAACTGATTATTATTGAAATGAATCCTCGTGTATCACGTTCATCAGCACTTGCCTCTAAAGCAACAGGTTTCCCAATTGCCAGAGTCGCTGCAAAATTAGCGGTGGGTTACACATTAGATGAGCTTGAAAATGATATTACTGGTGGAGCTACACGTGCATAGTTCGAAACCAGTATCGATTATATTGTCACTAAGATACCTCGGTTTACTTTTGAAAAATTTCCACAGGCAGATGATCGCTTAACAACACAAATGAAATCTGTCGGTGAAGTCATGGCCATGGGTCGTACATTCCAAGAATCATTGCAAAAGGCAATTCGTGGGATGGAAACTGGCGTAACAGGTTTTAACTCAGTTGTTGACCAGTCATCAAAGACTATTTTAGAACAGATTGAAAAAGAATTGCGTGTGCCGCGTGGAGATAGATTGTGGTTCGTCGCAGATGCCTTTCGATATGGATTGAGTGTTGAGGATGTTTTCAATATTTGTAGTATCGATCCTTGGTTTTTGGTACAGATTCATGATCTTGTTGAAGAAGAGGACAGACTTAAAAAAGAAGGAGTCACTTCGTTAACTAAAGACCGTTTAAGACGATTAAAGCGAAAAGGCTTTTCTGACGAAAGATTAGCTGAGTTGATAGACCAACCTGAATTGGAAATAAGAAAATTAAGAATAGATAATAATATTCGTCCAGTATTTAAACGCGTCGATTCCTGTGCCTCAGAATTTGAGTCAGCTACGGCTTATATGTATTCAACTTACGACGTTGAATGTGAAGCAGCTCCAAGCGATAGAAAAAAAATTATGATCTTAGGTGGCGGTCCTAATCGAATAGGACAGGGTATTGAATTTGATTATTGTTGTGTACAAGCTGCCTTCGCTATGCGTGAAGCTGGATACGAAACAATCATGGTTAACTGTAATCCTGAAACTGTTTCCACAGACTATGATACGTCAGATCGTCTCTATTTCGAACCATTAACTTTGGAAAATGTATTAGATATTATTCATGTTGAAAAACCATATGGTGTGATTGTGCAATATGGTGGACAGACACCCTTGAAATTGGCGCGTGATCTTGATGTTGCCGGTGTCCCAATTATTGGTACGAGCCCAGATTCAATTGATCTTGCAGAGGACCGTGAACGGTTTCAAAAATTATTGGAAGAGATCGATCTGAAACAACCACCAAATCGAACAGCGCGGAATGTTGAACAAGCAGTAAAAGGAGCTAAAGAAATTGGTTACCCACTTGTCGTAAGACCATCATATGTATTGGGTGGTAGAGCAATGGAGATTGTCTATAACGTAGATGACCTTCGGAATTATATGGATAATACCGTAGCAGTTTCTAATTCGTCACCAGTATTGCTAGATAGGTTTTTGAATAATGCTATCGAAGTTGATGTCGATGCGATATCAGATGGGACTGATGTCTGTATTGCCGGGATTATGGAGCATATTGAACAAGCTGGAGTGCATTCAGGTGATTCGGCTTGTTCTCTACCTCCCTTTAGTTTAAGTGATAAAATTCAAGACAAAATTACGCTACAGGTTGAAGCAATGGCACACGCTTTAAATGTTGTTGGTTTAATGAATACGCAGTTTGCAATACAGAACGATGAAATTTATGTCTTGGAAGTTAACCCAAGGGCTTCAAGAACTATACCTTTTGTTTCTAAAGCAACAGGCGTGTCGATTGCTAAGATTGCTGTAAATTGTATGGTAGGTAATAGTTTGGCAGCACAGAACTTAACTCAAGTACCGGTGCCAGATTATTACTCAGTTAAGGAATCTGTATTTCCATTTATTAAGTTCCCTGGTGTTGATCCTCTACTAGGGCCTGAAATGAAATCAACTGGCGAAGTAATGGGAGTAGGAAAAACATTTGGTGAAGCATTCGCAAAAGGACAGTTGGCTGCTGGAGAAGAGTTTCCGCGTGTAGGGAATGCATTTATCAGCGTTAAGGAAATAGATAAAGAAAAGGCAGTCATGGTCGCGAGAGAGTTATTCTCATTAGGTTATAAACTTTTTGCTACTAGCGGTACTTGTAAGGTTTTAACAAAAGTAGGTATAGAATGTGAAAGGGTTAATAAAGTAAGAGAAGGACAACCACATATTGTTGATATGTTGAAAAATGATACGATTGATTTGATTGTTAATACAACAGAAGATAAAAAGGCGATTGCAGATTCATACTCAATTAGAAGAACGGCACTTCAACATCAAGTCTTCTACACAACAACAATAACGGGTGCAATGGCAACTATGGAAGCACTGAAACAAAGAGACAGTATTGGTGTGAATAGTTTACAAGATTTACATAAAGGAGTGATTGCATGAGTCAAACACCGATGACTGTAAGAGGTGCAGAAAAATTAAAAGAAGAACTGCATAAACTCAAAACGGTAGACCGCCAACGAATCACCAAGGCGATTGCTGAGGCTCGCGCGCATGGCGATCTGAGTGAAAATGCTGAATACCATGCTGCACGTGAACAACAAAGTTTTGCAGAAGGCCGTGTAAATACCATCGAGTCGGCCTTAGCCGATGCGCAGATAATTGATGTCACTTCGGTGGATGCTGAAGGTCGCGTTGTTTTTGGTGCGACTGTCAAGCTGTTGAATGTTGGTACTGATGCAGAGGTCACTTACCAGATAGTTGGTGAGCAAGAAGCCGATATAAATGAAGGATTGATTTCGATAACCTCACCAATTGCGAGAGCACTAATTGGAAAGCAACAAGATGATGAAGTAAATGTGGATGCACCAAGTGGTATAGTCGAGTATGAGATATTGGATGTGAAGTATTTATAATGTTAAACATTCTAATAAGTTTTATATGTAATTAATTGTTTTCTGATGGCCAAAAAATCCAATAAACAATGGCTACACTCACAAAATAAAGATCAATATGTAAAACAGGCTCGTGAATCTCACTATCGTTCACGCGCTATATATAAACTTCAAGAAATTGATCAAAAAGACGAACTCATCAAATCAAATTCCTGTGTTGTTGATTTGGGATCAGCCCCCGGCAGTTGGTCGCAATATGCTAGTGAACAAGTTAAAGTCAATGGTCGAGTAATTTCAGTCGATATATTACCGATG
>Ga0115552_1001262_pt1 | contig 14644 bp, 7 predicted proteins | sample COGITO_mtgs_1103_3_FD_87178 | JGI IMG/M metagenome (GOLD analysis project Ga0115552, IMG submission 87178) | Pelagic marine microbial communities from North Sea - COGITO_mtgs_110328 | ecosystem: Environmental > Aquatic > Marine > Epipelagic | place: Germany:Helgoland, sampling site Kabeltonne...
CGTTTTCAAACGCAAAGACCACCGACTCGGGTGGTTTCCCGAGCGTTCGTTCGCACCAAAAACCGTTGCGTTTTACCGCTTCCAAGAATGCGATTCGTTCATCTTCTTTGAACGCAGATGAGAACGAGGACGACGCGAGCGCGCTTCTCCTCCCGTTCTTCCTCCCAATACCGATGCTACTCCTTCTCTGCCTTCGCTTCCTCGACGCGAAGGAGGAAGAGGAAGACGCGGGAGACGAAACACCGCCCGCGAGAGGACACATCCTTGTCTCCAATTTGTGCCGAATTTTCCCCATAAATAAAGTAAACATGGACGAGGATGTCCTTCCGCACCCGCCGCGCGGGGTCCTCCTCTCCGCGGTCTGTGACAGTAACAACGTCGCTTCCTATCGGGACTACTTCGAGGACGTCTCGAAATGCGTGCCGTACTCCTCGTCGTCGTCTTATTCCGTGTCAAAGTCGGGAGATTCGTGGGAAAGCGACGAGGACGACGACGGAGTGTTCTTGCGGATAACCAAAGCACACGAGCAGCAAAACAACAACAGAAACGAGAAACCTGCCGTCCAAGTTTCGTTTATAAACATTCACGACGTGATCGACGCAAACTCGCCGAACGAGTACGCGCAAACCGCGCAAAGAATCGAACGGGTAAAAGCGAGATGTAAAGAGAAAAGGATTGGGTTGGTGTTTTGCACGGTGAGTCCAACGAGAGAAGAGGAGGAGAAAAAGGATCGCGAGAATAAAGAAGACGTGACGTACGCATTGGAGGAGAGAGTTTTACAGGTTTTGAAAAGGTTGTGTGGCGTGGAAACGAGGATTGTTGCGTTGACGCGCGTCGGGAGCGACTCGCGGGAGAAGTGCTTGAAAGCGTTGGCGCGAGCGACGGAGGAGGTGAAGCAGGAGGTGCTCGTGAACGAAGGGAAACGGGCGATTGGGAAATGCGACGACGTTTTGAACGCGTTTGAGAGGGAGGTTTTGGAAAGTGGTGTCGCGGTTTTGGAGGAACGCGAAGTACGTTTGGCGAGATTGGAGGCGCGGTGTAAAGCGAGTAGGTATTTGTTTAAAGCGGCGAGTTACGCGGAGTTTAGAGGCGACAGTGAAGCCGCGATGAACGCGTTGGGTGAGTGTTACGCGAGCTTGATGGCGTACGTTGATGAAGCGTTGCCGGAAGTACTTCGCGGTAGTTTCGAAGAAAATAATAATACTCAATCGAGACGATTGTGGAGAGTGTGCGAGACGCTGAGAGTGTTGACGTATTGCAGATCGAGAATGTCCTCGACGCAATTGAGCCAAATTTTGAAGACTATGGATACGAGCGCGAATAGCGAGGTGAATAAAGCGATCCAAGAATTGGCGAGAGTGGAGAAGGAACACGCTTGTTTCGTTAAGAGGTGCTTGTCGATGAGAAGAAAGAATTCTTTTTTACTGAAAGCGTACGACGACGACGCCCCTCTCGGCTTGAAATGTTTCGCGGCGTATTTCTTATCTTTGCGCGCGAAAGCGGATAAATCGTTTGCAGACGTGCTCGCACACACGATGCACGCGAATCCGAACGTGTACGACGCAATCTTCAACGACAATACGCAGTTTCAACGCACCGCCGCGACGAAATCGACGAGCTTTGATTTGAGATTAGATCCAGGATTTTATTACCAAAGCGCGTTCGAAGCGCTCTCTTCGCGAAGAGAGTTTATGCAATCGTCGGGGTTAGGAAAGGATCCGTCCGTATCCGCTACAACAAACGCATCCATACTCACGCGAGGACGCTTTTTGGGAACTTTCGATCTCAAAAACGAAACGGTCACGGGTGCAAATCAAAGCAACATAGAAAATCACGGCAGAAACGCGCAAACCCCTTCTTCGATTGAGCTACGGCGCGCGTACGCGCGCTTTGAAAACACTTTCTCGCCTCTCGAAATGCTGGAAAAAGCGAAAGCATATTACGAAGGAAATCCAAGGTATAAGGCGTTCCATCGTTCATTAAACGCTATTTCGAGCGATTACGCGTTAGAACTTTTCTACGCGAACAACACGGCGACGAACAAGGAAAAGGTTTTGCACATATTGACTGCGTGCGCGGAAACCTATCGGAAAGAAGGATGGGAGGATTTACTCGAGGAAACTCTGGAGCGCACTTTGCTGTGTCTCGGAGGAGGAGGAAATGAAGCTGGAGAGAGCGCGTTAAAACATCGCATGGATGTTTTATTAGAGCTACACGGTATTCAATATCGCGAATCCGAAGGAAAGACGCGCGCTTCTCGTTTACTCGCAGACGGTGCGACGAAAACAAAATCTTTGCCCGTTGTGTTTGAGGTATCGCGCAAATCCTTAGCTTCTCGCGCACTCAAAGTGTCTTGTAGTTTTGGCCACGATGCGGCACGTAACGATTCCGTTCGCGCGGGCGATTGCGTCACGTTAGCCGTTCGATATGCTCTTCAAGGCTTAGTTGACCACGACATGTTTTCGGTGGTAAAACTTGAAGCGCACTTTTCCGATGGAACGAAGGCTTCGACAACAACTGCGAGTAAAGACGAAAACGACGTCGTAAATATTCCGTTAATTGTGCAATCGAAAACGCAAAGCGACTTTGTCTTGGAAGTTGACGCATTGGATGTACTTACGAAATCTGGCTTCACTTTTCGATTCCCGAAAGCTTCTTTCGAAACGCTCAAACTCCTCGGGCACACAAAATCTGTTTCCGTGAAAAAACTCGCCCCTCGCGCAGAATTAAAGATCATGGATGGAGAAAATGATAGCAACGAAACGACCATTTTGTTTGGCGAAAAGAAGACGCTGGCTGTTGTCGTCACCGCGGTGGATGGACTCGCAGACGCCATCGTAAATCTTTCCATCGACGAAAGTTTGCGAGAGATTTCCCTTGGAAGTGAAGACGACGGCGGCGAGAAGAAAGGCGAAGTCATCGCGAGCTTTGAAAACCCACGAATAGTTGTCGGCTCGCTCTCCAAAGGCGAATCAAAACGCGTGAACGTGACCGCGACGTTCTTCTCGAATCGCACGAACACCGCTAACGACAAAAAACAGAACAGGAAGAAATCTCGAGCGACAGTTTCAGCACACTTAACCTGTAACTTTGGTTCCCCGGGAGACGGAGAGGTAGAAGTATCTCCATCTAGACATCGCGTCGTGGCAGCGGAAACTTCAAAAACATTCGCGTTCACAGATGCGCTCGAAGTTTTAGATTCTGCAATCTATGCGCCGTGTGGCACGTCGCCGGTTTCCATACTCATCGCAAAAGACGATGTAGAAGACGACTTCGCTACGAAGAAGATTGACTTGAAAGCACAAAATAGAGCACTCCTGGACGAAGGTGACGTGCGCTTGACGAACATTCGCGCCAAGACGACAGGTTTGGTCGTCGTGGACGATGCAATCACCACGCGATTAAAGCCAGGAGACGTGTATACGCACGTCGCGACGAAAGAATACGTAACGAGCGTTTCGTGGTATCGCAAGGAGGGCACGCAAACAACGACACAAAAGACACAGTCGTCTTTGTCTATCGATGATGACGAGCTCATCGACGGTCGTCGAATAGAAATCATGAATATTTCTGCTCGAGTGCCTGAATACATCCAAGTCGGCGTCGCGTTCGAGTTCGTCGTCGAGATGAAAAATCTCGACCTCGACGTACCTCGCGATTTCGTCGTTTCGGTCAAAGACGCGCCTGGTTTTGTCATGGCTGGTGAATCAAAAACTACGAAAACGGCAAACCCGGGCGAGAGTTGTTTCTTGCGTTTGAAAATAGTCGCTGTCGCGAGCGGGGAGAGATTCTTACCTTCAGTGTCAGTCGCGTGTCCAAAATTAGCCGCGACTTGGACGAACACTCAACAACAAAGTGTGCTTGTTTTACCAGTAGCGCTGTAATACACAGAACACACGCGAGACGTACTGGATACACGACGCGTGTGTGCGCGTGGGTATAGTTTTTTTAGGGAATTAGTTTTAGAAGTTTGTAATATAATATAGTATATAAATAAACAACAGTTTCCTCATTACATCATGTCGACGACGTCCTCGCCGTCGTCAAAAACGTCTATCCACGCAGAAATACCTTCCATCGTCGGCTCTACAATTAACGCTTGACCTTCCACTCCAAACTCTTTGGCGGCATCGCTCATTGCCTCCGCCACTCTCTCCGCCGTAATCGCCGCTATCGTGCTATCGCCAATCTTCCCGTTCTCGTCCCCGCCAGTCATCGCCAACACCGTCGGTCCGGCGCCGCTCAAGAAGCAACAATGCGCACCGGCCCCAATCGCGGCCGCGATAATCTTGTCTAACCCAAACTGCTTATCCCCTCTTTGATGTTGGTGCATGATATCTTGCGTGCCAATTTTCATCAACCGAAAATCGCTTTGATTAAACGCGTTGATCAACGTCGCCGTTCTCCCGATGTTGAACACCGCCTCCGCTTGCGTCAACTTATCGCTCAGCGCCGCTCTCGTTTCGCTCGTTAAACTGTGAAAATCCGGAATAAAAAGAGAGCACAACATCCCCTCCGGAATGTTCACCGAGCTCGTGATCCATTCGTTCTCGTCGCTCAGCGCGATTTGAAACCCGCCAAAAATCGCCGGAGCGACGTTATCCGGATGCCCTTCCACCTCGCACGCTAAATTCAACAAATCCCTTCTCGCTCGCGCCGTGCTCACGTCTGACCCGGCCAACGTCATCCCCGCGGCCAATCCGCACACCAACGCCGCGCTGGACGACCCCAACCCTCTCGCCGGAGGAATTCTATTCGTGCTCGTAAACTTCAACGCGCTCACGTCCAACTCTCTTTTATCGTTCGATTGAAACCGGTACCCTTTCTTCACCGCTTCAATCACCGCGTTCGTCTCATCCCGAGGTAGAAAATCGCACCCTTCGCCTTTCAGTTCTAAAATAAACGTTCCCGTTGGAGAAAACTCCACGGTTACATCGTTCCTCAAATCCACGGCGAACCCGAGCGAATCGAACCCGGGCCCGATGTTCGCCGTCGTCGCGGGCACGGACACGGTCAAACATTCGTTCCTGTTTAACGCGATGCAATCGCTCGATTGGGATGTAAAATCTGGTTTTTCCCACTGGTCGACGTCGGAGGACCATCGAAGTTTCCTGTCTTTCGCGGGCATCCCTCCAGAACCCATCGCGGTCACGGCAACCCCCCTTCTATGGAATGCATTTTTACTTTTAACAACGGTGCTTTTCTGCTTTTTGTGAGGACGAGGACGAGGAGGATGCGCTCTCGCGCAGTGGTGAGAATAACTTGACGACGACAGCATCTCTCTCTCTCTGTCTCTCTCTCTCTCTCTTTTCAGACGTGTGTGTGCGCGTGTTCTCCCCTCTGTTTGCTTTGAGGAATTTCTCCATTTTATCCACTTTTCAACGTTGGAAAAAAACGAACAGAAAGCGTGGTCTTCGTCTTCCCGGGGCGATGTTCTGAACTCAACACCGCATTTCTTTACCTTTGCGAGACCAGAAAGAGAGAGAGAGGGACGGAGGATATGAGTAAATTTCTGGCCTCGCTGGTGAAACCTCTCGTCGATGCGCTTTTGCAACCGAACGTTTCTCAATTGCATTCCATCAACGAGATACAAAAAGCAGCTTCTGTCCGGTGTCACAAATACGTGTACGATTACATCGCCGGAGGCAGCGACGACGAATCGGCGCTGAGGAACAACGCCGAGAGTTTTAGAAATAAGTTTGACGCGTATCCGTTCGTATTGAACGGCGTCGGGCCGGAGAACGTGTGCACGAAAACTCGGATTTTAGGGACGGTTGCTGTGGACGTGCCGTTCATACCGGCGCCCATCGCCGGAAACGCGATGTTTCACACGGACGGAGAACGAGCCGTCGCGAGAGTTGCGAAGAGATTTGGAACGACGTACGCGTTGAGTACGCTCGCAACGACGAGTTGCGAAGAGATTAAGGCCTGTCTGGATGAAAATGACGGTGATGGTGATAAGACGCATAAAATGTTCCAGATGTACGTCTGGAACGAAGGCGAGTTAGTGGACGAAGCGTTAAGAAAAGCAAAAGAGAGCGGGTTTGAAACGCTCGTGTTGACCGTAGATTTGACGTGGTTCGGGAACAGAGAACGGGATAAACGCAACGGGTTTTCGATTCCACCGAAATTGAGCGACCCAAAATTTATCTACGAGTGCTTGAAGAAACCGTGTTGGACGGTGGACGCGGTGAGAGGATGGAAGAGCAGAACGTTCGAATACGCGGCTTTGAGGGACGACACGAAATTGATGGAGAAACAAAGAGACGATATGGCCGGGTTTGTCAGAGATGTGTTCAACCCGACTTTCGATTGGGAAGACGCGAAGGCGTTGCGAGAGAAGTGGGGGAAGAAATTCATTTTGAAAGGCGTGCACAGAGCCGACGACGCGGTGAAAGCGTTTGAGTATTTGAAGGCAGATGCGGTGTGGATTTCAAATCATGGGGGGAGGCAATTAGATGGTGCCGTGGCGCCTTTCGATGCGTTACCGGGTATTAGGAAAGCAGTTGGCGAGGATAAAGAACTAATCATAGACGGCGGTATTCGACGAGGCTCGGATATCGCGTTAGCTTTAGCGCTCGGCGCGAACGCAGTCGCGATTGGGAAACCAGTCGCGTTTGGCTTAGCGGCAGGTGGTGAGAAAGGCGTGGAGAGAACGTTCACGATTTTGAAAGAAGAATTGGAACGGACGATGGGTTTAGTCGGCGCGAGAACGATTGCGGAGTTGAGAAGCAAAGGCAACGAAATCTTCGTAAAAAGAGAACGGTTACGGAATTCATCATGATGAGTACAATAAAATGTATTTTAACGCGCGCTATCAAAAACTACCTGTACTCCTGTGTACTGCTTTAAAAAACATACACCGTTTGTGCGAGCTAATAAATCTATACTACGTAGCACCATGGTACTGGTACCTACTACATCTATTCACTGCTATTTGCTTCTTCCATTTTGACCATCACCTCCAATCGCCGGCGCAAATCTGGATCGTTTTTGTAATTCAAATCGTACCACTCTCGACTCATCCCGGCTTTTTCTCTCTCTTCGTGCGCGAACGGTCCTTTCAAAACGTCCGGCGCGCATCTCTCCACGGCCGATAAAAACCGCTTCCCTAATTCCTCCTCGTTTCCTCTCTCGATGTTCTCCTCTCTCGCGCAAATCTCTCGAAACCAATGCACGCCGACTGCGACGTGGTTCAACTCCTCCTTCGTAATTCTCTCCACAATCGCCGCCGATCGGTTATCGCCTCTCCCGACTAACTTCTCTCTCAACCTTGGCCCTGCGTCTAAACCTCTCGCCTCTTGCGCCATCGGCACCACGGCCATCCTGTCCAACGTATCCTCGCGACTTTCGAAGCATCCCAGCCACAGCATGTCGTGCGCGTCCATCTCTCCGTACTCGTGCCCTAACTCTTCCAACCTTTGCAAACACCAACTCAAATGCCTCGACTCGTCGTCCGCGACGCGCGCGAAATCCAAGTAAAACTCTCTCGGTAACCCTCGAAATCGAGCCACGGTATCCCACGCTAAATCGATCGCGTTCAACTCGATGTGCGCGACGGTGTGCAACACGTGCGCGGAAAACGAAGACAAAGGCGTATTCTTCGGCGACGGCACGGAAAACGGCATCACTAACGTCGGTTTCGCCGGTCTCGCCGGTCTCGACGGGAAAAGAACCTCGAGATCTTTGTCTTTCTCGGCGACGATAACTTCAATCTCGCCTCGTAAAAATCGACCGAACGCTCGGTGCGTCAGCGCTATTTTGCTCTCTATGCACTCCGTGTCGTACACGATCGTTTTCGCGTACTCTTGCAAACATCGACACGTGTTCTCGCTCTCTAGGAGCGCGTTTTGGACGTTTCGTTTCGCTTTTGAGGACACGTATTGGCCTTCCGTCGGTTCGTGTATCAGTACAGACGCGGACTTCTTCTTCGTCGTCTTCGCGTTCGTTCCCCAGAGGCGGACGTTATCCAGCGGCAACGCTCGGTATTTCTCGATGATGTTCTCGTCGAAAAAAGAAGAAGAAGAAGCAAAAAATGTGCGTCGTCTCTTTCGCCCTCCTCTTCTCGCGGACGGTTGAGTAAAGGAGGAGGATCTAAAGGCGCAGCAGCGGTACCATCGAAGGGAACCCCTACTGCTCCACAGAAGCGTCATGTTCCCCCAAAAGTGTGAAGTCAATTCGCGTCACTTTGAAAGAAGCTTTGAAAGAAAAGAAAATGTCCTCGTTAAGAAGAGAGAAAAGAGAGGAGGAAGACGCGTTGCTCCGTCGAGCGGCAAACGCAGCGACAGATGCGACGAATGCGACGAATACGAACCGGTTTAAGAGTGGGAACGACTACTTCGAAGAGGAAGAGGAAGAGATGGATGTGGCGGCGATGATGGGATTTAGCGGAGGTTTCGGGAGCAAAAAGAAGAAGCATAATCGAGAACAACAACAAGAAGAACAACGAGGTAAAGGAGGAGAAGGACGACGGGAAGAAGAGATGGAGAGAAAGCAACAGAACGACGACGAGGATGATGCGAGTGTTATTGGAAGAAGAATGCAAAATTCGAAGAAAGAAGACAAAGAAGGAGCTTTGAATACGAACGAAGCGGATGAAGACGACGACTTGGAAGAAGACCAAGAGTACGAAAAACTTCCCATCTCCGACGAAATTGAACTCGGATCTGCGCACAAGAAAACCGTGACGACGATTGCGGTCGAACGGACCGGGTCTCGGTTCGTCACCGGCGCGCGAGACGGGTTCGTGAAACTGTACGATTTTAACGGCATGAGGAAAGATTTGCACCCGTTTCGAGAGATTGAACCGAACGAAGGGTACCCCGTGCACTCGTTGGACTGGTCGCCGAGTGGGGACGCGTTTGTCGTCGCGACTGGGTCGAATAAAGCGAAAGTGTTCGATCGAGATGGACGAGAGCTCGGGGAATTCGAGAGCGGCGACATGTACATTTTAGATAGCAAAAACACGAGAGGACACACGCATAACGTGACCAAAGCGTGTTGGAATCCAATCGAGAAGAATTTAGTAATTACGAGCGCGGATGATGGAACCGTGAGGATTTGGAACGTGGATTATCTGGGCGATCCGAGAGGCTCGCAACGGTCCGTCGTGAAGCCGCAATCGGTCAAACCCGGGAGATTTCGGGCGACGACGTGCGCGTTTAACATGGACGGGAGCTTGATTGCGATGGCGTTGACCGATGGAAGCATACAGTTATTCCCGGCAAATTCAAAGAGAGGAAATATTATGAACAGTAATGGTAGCAGCGCGAATAGAAATGGAGGAGGAGGCGGCTCGAACGCGTACAAATCCACCTCGGTAGGTTTAGTCTTACCGCCGAGTCAGCAAAGTCACTTGGATAACAACTGGACGTCGATAAACAGACCGAAACAGTTGTTCAAAAAATGTCACCAACCGGACGAAGAAATATCCAGCTTATGTTTCAACGAGGAAGATGGACGACACCAAATGCTCTCGAGAGCGACCGATGGGACGTTAAAAGTCTGGGATTTACGCAACGCGCAAAAACCGGTGAAAGTGTTTGACGATTTGCCGGCGTCGTACGGAGAAACGACGGTCGCGTATTCACCGAACGGGTCCAAGTTTTTCACCGGTTGCGATGGCGAGGACGATGGTAAAATCTCTTCCTCGACTGGGAGTTTACACGTGTTTGACTCGCAAACGTTAGAGCGCGTGGCTAAAATCTCCTCCTCGGAACAAAACGTCGTCTGCGCCACTTGGCACCAACGGTTGAACCAACTCTTCGTCGGGAGTGGAACGAACGACCGAAAGCTCGGATCTCGCGGGAAAGTGTCGCTCTTATACGACACTAATCTCTCCGCGGTCGACCGAGGCGCCATGTTAGCGATTGGCAAGAACCCTCGCTCGAAAAACGCGGACGATTTCTACCGCCGCGTGGACGTGCAAAACATTTTACACGTTCCAAACGCGTTGCCGTTATTCCAAGAACCCGTCGACAAATCCGGTCGTAAACGCCGGTTAAACAAAATCGAACGGAACGATCCAAACATCTCGAAAAAGCCACAGACCGACGGCTCCGGCGCCGGCGACCGCCCGGCGCAAAGAGGTTCGACGTTGCTCACGCAACACTTGTTACGAAACGACGGCATGCTCAGCGACCAAGACTGGAGATTGGGCGACGCGAGAGAGTCCATCTTGCGCCACGCGAAAGACGCGGCAGAGCACAACGTCCACACCAACGCGGAACCGAACGAAATTTGGTACGACTCGGACCAGGATAAAGACGATTCCGAGGACGAAGAAAAAGACGACGACGGAGACGAGGAAGCGGACGAATAGAATAGAGTAACGATTTTAAAATAGTAGTATAATAAAGTAGGCCACACAGAGGCATCGTAATAATAACAACGCACGAAGTATCCCGCAATCGCGAGTGTTTGTTTTCACATGTATTTCTCGTCGACGCGTTCACGTTTCGTCCGCTTATTATCATCCCTCTCCTTAACAGACAGACACATTCTTCATCCAGTTACAAAGCTTTCCTCACCAAAGCGGCGACGTCGCTCATATTTTTCGCTTTCAGTTTCGGGAACGGTCGTTTCTCCGTGATTGTCCACACGATTTTCTCGTTCACGAGGACCTCAAACGTCCCCGCGGAGGCATCTCGCGTGATCTCTAACTCGCCGTTGAGCTCCGCTTTCAACTGATTCGCGATGCGGACGAACGCTTGTCACATTTTGGAGACGGACGCTCGCGCGACAGTTTTTGAGGAGGAAGGAGTGATGCTCCGTTTAGAGACTTTCTTGACTGTCCCTTTGCTTTTCGACGCGGACGTCTTTGTCGTTTTCTTCTTCTTTGCCGTTGCGCTGGCCATGTTTTCCTCGCGGTTGATGAATGGAAAAATCTGAAGAATTTGAGGTTTACAGTTGAGTCAAAAAATGGTATATTCTCGCTACGTCATACGCGCTCTAATGATCTCTCTTTCTCTCTATCGAAAACTACTTCTTGAACCACTTAGGGACGAAGGATTTCTTAGCCTGGTCGCTCATCATCGGTTCGGCTTTTGCTTCTCGATCTTTGTCTTCTTCTTTCGAAGGAGGCTTAGGAGGAGGAGGAGGACGTATCGGCGCCGAAGCGGAAGACTTTTGGTCGTGCAATCGAAGCATTTCCAAACACTTGGTGCTGAGCAGCGCGGATTCCTCTACTTCTTCGAAGGAGGAAGTGGTAGTGGTGGTGGTTTTTAAGGAGAAGAAGATTTTCGCGGCGGGGGCTAAGCCGGCGTCGTATAAGGATTGGTTCGCGTCTCGGCCGTTTCGTTTCAAGACGCGTTTCGGAGGCGCGACGAAGAGTTCAAAGCTCGGCGCGTTTTGAGTACTTTTATCATCCTTGGATAAAATCTCCTCAACGAACGCGTACACGTCCTCGACGGTTTCTTTGTGCGCGTCGAACACCGCTTCCACGCACACGTCCGAAATTGGTTTCTGTTGAAACATAATCCGTATCGTCGCGTGTCGCACTTTCTCTCTTCGCCGTTGCGCTTCTCGCTCTCGATGCTTCTTCGTCAACAAGGCATTCCCGTTCTCTAATTTACGTCTGTTTGACGCCACAATCTGCGCCGCTTCCGCACTGGACAGCTCAAAAAACGCCTCCGGTAATTCCTCATTCGCGGAGACTAAACCGGTGGTTGGATCCATTTTGCGTTCCTCCGCTTCGGCGTCTAAAGTTTTCTGTCGAACCACCCGAGCCGCGCGTTTGCCGAGAACAGAAGAAGAAGAAGAAGAAGACGTCGCTTTTGCGTCGTCGTCACTCAGAATTGCAGATCGTTCCATCGTTTCGTCTTCTTTTTTGTCTTTCTTCTCCGCCGCGTCGTTCGCCGCGCTCGCCGACGAGGCACCTTTAACGTGTAACGGTGGTGCTTCTCCTCCTCCTCTTCTCAAACTGCTCTCCTCATTCGCGACGACATCTGAACCAACCGTTAAAGTTCGTTTTTTAATAAACACTACTTTCAACTTCGCGTTCGTCGGTAAGTTCAAGTGCCGCAAAGGGCAGTCCATGTCGACTTTCACACCTCCCGAGGAGGAAGAGGAGCCTTTTCCCCGCGATTGGTCTTCTGAACGGAATTCCAACGCATCAACGTTTATGCTACTCTCTGATATCATCCCGAGCTTACTCGCGCACTCGAGCAAACAGTCCCTCAACGGTTTCATCGGCGGTAAAGATTTGAGGGTTATTTTCGATTTGCCGTCCTCGGAGAGGACGGTGATGGTGGTGGCCATGACGTGATGAATGTGTGGGTATTAATTGTGTGGTAAAATGAAACTTTTGAACTACGTGTCTACAACATTCGGCTACTATCTTTAATGACTAAATTAACGGCACTCTGGCGACGTAAATACCTTGCCTGGCTAAACTCTCTTCGACGTCTGCGCTTCCTTGTGGGGGTTCAATCTTGTAAAATTTACTGTACGCGACCAACACCTCGCACCCGCGCTGGAGCAGCGTCGGGTAGTGACTGCGTAAGGAACCGTCGACGTCCATTTCGAGTTCACGAATTCGAGTCCAGGTATTACCGTCGTTTGAGGATACGGCGACTTTAAGAAAGGTGCGGCATCGGGAACACCCTTTGGCGGGATGTTTTGCGTGGTCGTTGAACGCGAGCGCGAGTAAACCCCTCGGTTGGAGACGAATCATGTCGATTTTCGAGTTTGGATTCGGGACGTCTTTCATCGCCGACGCGTCCGTCCACGTTTGACCGCCGTCGAGAGATTCCGAGCGGAACACGTACCCAGCTTTGGTTCGAAAGACCATCAGTAAGTGGTCGTCCGTTTCCAATTCGACGACGGCGTTTTCAATCAACCACGTATTTCGACCTCGAATGGTTTCGGAGGGATACCAAGATTCGCCGTGGTCGTCGGAAAGTAAAACGCCCGCGCCTTCTTTTCCGTTCAGTTTTGAACATTTCTCTGGATTGACCGATGGCGATTCTAACATCGCGCGTTCGTTCCAATACGGCAGAACCCATCTACCGGACCGTCTTAACACGATCGGTTTATTCGCGGTGACTTTCGGTATCCCGTCGTCAAAATCCTGACTCAACACGATCTTCTCCGTGTGCGTCCACGCGCCGCTAACTACGTTAAACTTCTTCGCCAAAATATCCCCTCCCGGCGCGTAATCCATCCCCGGCACTCGAGACCCGCACCCATTCGTTCTCGATTGCGAATAAAACAACCAAATCTCGTGGTTTTTCTTCGGATTGGCGAACAAAACCGGACCCCACACCGCGCCGTTTTCACCCGCGTCCGTCGGCACGCTATAACTCCCCACGTCCGCGAAAATCTTCCTCTGCTCGTTCGCCGTCAGCGCTTTAAACCGCAAATGCTCCCCCTTCCCGTCCGCTTCCGCCATCACTATCCTTTGTTTCGTCCCTTCAATCTTCTCGCTCGTTTGCCACGCGAGCAACACGTTCCCTCGCGCCGGTCCTTTCCACGGCAAAGTTTCCACCATCGCCATGTGCTTATAGTTCCCTTTCAAAACATTGTCCGCGTCGTACAAAGACACCGGTTCGCCTGGGCACCATCGATCCTCCTCTTCCTCGTTCGTGTTGAAAATGTTCGCCGCGCTCGCGGTGCGCTCGGTCACCTCCAAAGGGCAAAAGGCTGCACTTTCACCAAAATCACTTCCGAACGAGACGGTAAAACTGTTGTTATTCACTCGTTCTGAGCACCTGGTTTTCCTCAGCTCTTGTTTCCTCTGCGCGATCGTGTCTTCCACGGAGTGGATTTCTCCGTGCCATCCTGGTAATCGATCGTGGTCGTGTGCTTCACTCCTCTTCGCGAACGCCGATTCGCCGCTGCACGACGACAGAATCACCAGTGAAAGAAGAGCGCGTTTGAAGACGAGAGTAAAACGCATCGCAGTCGTATTATGACTCGTCAAAGTCTCGCTCTCGTTGTTCTCTCTCTCTCTGGCGTGAAAGAGCGCCGGAACCGGCAAAGAAAGGCGCCTCCTTCTTCCTCTTTCGCGGGTGTTTCGTGTCTCACTTTTGTGTGGAAAAGGTCGTCATTTCCCAAGCACGGAAGTGCAATTTGTACTCTTTTAAAGGACCTTTCAAATATCGAAAGCTTTTGTCGTTTGTTTCCGGCGTCACGGGAAGTGCTCTGCGTTGTTCGTTTTTGTCGCCTCATCCTCGTTCAATAATGGCGGCGAAGAAAGTGAGCAAGCGCACGAAAAACTTCCAGAAGAATCATCTCCAATCGTCGGTCGCGAACCGGCGGCGGCACCAGAAGATTTCGAGGACGGACGAGAAGAAGAAAAGAAACGAGGAAAGCCGCCTGAGACGAGAAATCGAAGAAGAAAACCCCGAAGAGGACGGTGACAACGACGAAGATGCACATAAAGAGGAGGAAGGAGGGTTCGCGGACGCCAAGCGCGCGAAGAATGCGAGGAAGAAAGAATTGGAAGAGATGGACATCGACGAGTTCTTAGACGCGAGCGATGACGAGGACGAGGACGAGGACGAAGACGATTCAGACGACGAGGACGAGGAGAACAGCGAAAACGAAAAGGACGATTCAGACGAGGAAGAAGACGAGAACGAAGACGCAAAAACGAGAGAGGAGATGAAACGACACAGGGAACATTTAGAGTCTCTGAAAGAGA
>Ga0115552_1001277_pt1 | contig 14571 bp, 7 predicted proteins | sample COGITO_mtgs_1103_3_FD_87178 | JGI IMG/M metagenome (GOLD analysis project Ga0115552, IMG submission 87178) | Pelagic marine microbial communities from North Sea - COGITO_mtgs_110328 | ecosystem: Environmental > Aquatic > Marine > Epipelagic | place: Germany:Helgoland, sampling site Kabeltonne...
ACAACAACGGCAGCAAAGAATACTAACACTAACAACAACAAAGACGACTTGATAATACAGCAGAGGAAACGAAAGCTTCAAGAGTGGCGAGAAGCGCAGGAGAAGAAGAAGAAAATGAACGAGATTAAAGCGGCGGCTTTGCAAGCGGTGGTTGGGAAGAAGAGGTTTGAACGGAAAACGGTGATGATGGACGATGATGGGATGTTTGACGACGAGGACGAGGACGAAGACGCGAACGCGGCGATGAGGAAAAGGAAACCGCCGAATTTTCTCAACGACGATGAAGACAACGAGGATGATAACAACAAAAACACCAAGAAAGATGCCGACGAAGACGACGAAGATGATCCTCTGGAAGCGTTTATGAATTTGAACGACGAAGCGATGAACGAGGAGAGAGCGAAAGCGGAGGAGAAAGCGAAACAGTTAGCCGAGGAGGAAGACGAAGCGTCAAAGTTGAAGAAAGGGAAAGAAGAGGAAGAAAAAGCGTTAGAGGCGGAGTTTATGAGAGCAGCGAAGAGAGCGGCGAGAGTTCTCGTCGAGAAGGACGGAGATGCCATGGATGTCGATGATAACGGCAAGAAGAAGAAGGAAGGAAATACCGTCGTCCAGCTACAAAAGAAGAAATCCATCGTCGACGTGAAAACGAGAGCGCCGGCGTCTGAACAAGCCATCAAAAACGCGAAAAGTAAAATCAAAGTGAAGGCGGAATACATCGTCCGAGGATTCTTCGACGAAGATTCGGAAGGTGAACCCGACGAGGACGAGGACGCGAAGAAGAAGAAGAAGACGACGACGACGAAGAAGACGACTGACGCGGGTGGTGGAGACAATAATGGAGAAGGAGCAACTGCGACGACAACTGACGGAGGTGGCAAAGACGAGGACGATAAAGAAGAACTCGCCATGTACGAAAGCGATTCTGACGACGAGTGGGCGGCCAAGCAAAAAGCAAAGTTATCCAAAGCAGATAAACTCGGAGCAGTGGTGCACTCGGACATTGACTACCCTCCGTTTCGGAAAAATTTCTACATCGAAGCATACGAAATGTCTAAAATGACAAAAGAAGAAGTCAAAGAGCTTCGAACGAAACTCGACGGGATATCGTGTCGCGGTAAAAAAGTACCAAAACCGATTAAATCGTGGAATCAAGCTGGGTTGTCGAATAAAATCATGGAACTCATTCGGCGTTCGGGTTTCGAGAACCCCATGCCGATTCAAGCGCAAGCTTTACCGATCATCATGAGCGGTCGCGATTGCATCGCCGTCGCTAAAACTGGCTCTGGTAAGACACTAGCTTACATACTACCGATGTTACGACACATTAAAGATCAACCGGAGATTAAAAACGGTGACGGTCCGATTGCAATGATTGTCGGACCGACGAGAGAATTGGTGACGCAAATCGGTAAAGAGTGTAGAAAGTTTGGTAAAACGGTTGGTGTTCGATGCGTGTCCGTGTATGGTGGATCTGGTGTTCAATCACAAATCACCGATTTGAAGCGTGGGTGCGAAGCAGTCGCGTGTACGCCCGGAAGAATGATTGATATTCTCACGACCGGGGCTGGAAAAATCACAAATTTACGACGCATCACTTACTTCGTTTTGGACGAAGCCGATAGAATGTTTGATATGGGATTTGAACCGCAAATAACGAGAATATTAGCAAACACGCGCCCGGATCGTCAAACGGTTATGTTTTCCGCGACGTTTCCGCGCGCGATGGAGAATATCGCTCGAGCGGCGCTGGAAAATCCAATCGAGATTCAAGTAGGGGGCCGTTCGGTGGTGAATTCCGATATCACGCAGCTCGTCGAATTAAGGGAAGAAGAAGATCGATTCATTCGCATGCTGGAATTGTTAGGGGAGTATTACGAACAAGGAAAAGTGATCATCTTCGTAGCTTCGCAAGATAAGTGCGATACGATATTCCGAGATTTGTTAAAGTCTGGTTATCCGTGTCTCTCTTTGCACGGCGGGAAAGAGCAAGCCGATCGGGAATGTACGATTGTTGATTTTAAAACGGACGTATGTAACGTCTTAGTCGCTACTTCAGTCGCAGCGAGAGGTTTGGACGTTAAAGATGTAAAGCTCGTCATAAATTTCGATTGCCCGAACCACTTGGAGGATTACGTTCACCGAGTCGGGCGAACGGGAAGAGCAGGAGAGAAAGGTACCGCAGTGACGTTCATTTCACGAGACGAGGAACGTTTCGCGCCAGATCTCGTGAAAGCTATGCGTGAAGCAAAGCAACCAGTGCCACAAGATGTATTAGCACTCGCAGAAGCGTTCGGGAATAAACGAAAGAATAACGAAGTTATGGCAAACGGTTCCGGTTTCGGTGGGTCTGGATTTAAATTTGATCAATCCGAAGCCGACGCGTTGAAGAAGGAAAAACGCCAAGCTGCGAAAGCCGCTGGTTTAATCGTCGAAGATGATAACGACGACGACGACGAGAACATGGATAATAACGACGATGATGACGGCGGAGGTGACATGAAATGGGGTGCCGCCGGGTTATCGTCGGTTTCAGCAATCGAAGGCGCGAACCCAAATTCCGCTGGAGGTTCAATGGCGCCTGGACAAGCCAAAGCGTCCACGGCAGTCGCGTTGGCGTCGCAATTCGGCGCAACGCCGGCACAAGTAGCGCAAGCGGCAGCAAATGCAGTCTTCAAAGAAATGTCCAAGAAAGGAGGCTTGAATGCTCCGACGTCTGCAGCAGACGCCGAAGCGCAGAAAGCGAGTGCGCTCATCGCTGCAGCCAAAGCTGCGGCTGGAAAAATTGCCTCGTCCTTGGGTAAAGGTAAAACGTCTTCGTCGAATCATAATCCTCCCACGAACGACACGACTGTACTCAGAGATCAAGCGGCAAAAGCAGGACACGTTGCCAATTCCGCCGCTGCGTTTATGTCGTCTTCTGCCGCTCAAAATGCAATCATGCTCGCGCAAAATACAGCTTTGGCGCATGGCGCTTCAGCCGGTGCAGCCAAGGCTGCTGCTTTTGCGGCAGCTTTGAACGCGCAGCATAAGATGTCCACGGGCGGAATGACTAAAGCTGCAGGCCAGAGTCACTTCGAATCTGAGCTCGAGATTAACGATTTCCCGCAATACGCCAGGTGGAAAGTTACGCATAAAGATCAACTCCAACAGATCAACGATTTCACCGGCGCAGTGGTGACCGTCAAGGGCACGTACTATCCTCCTGGAAGAGCGATTCCAATGGGTGAACGAAGATTGTTTTTACTGATTGAAGGTCCAACCGAGAGATGCGTGACCGCGGCAAAGAATCACGTGAAGAAACAAATAGAAGAGGTGGTATCAAAACAGGCTTTACCCGGCGGAGCTGGGGCGGGTCGGTACAAGTTGTGAGCGCGAGATAGAATTTATTAGAATGATTAGAAAGTGTGACTTTGTTTTATACTTTACACGCGTTTATTTTCACAAAGAAATGAATGTTAATAGTATCCAGGTTGTGTGTAAGAATCTCCCACCACCTTCCTCGTATTTTAAAACCCAAACCAACCAAGGATTCCGCCTCTTTTCGATGGCGTCTCCGCTTCGTTTGAGTCTTCTTCGCAGTCTTCAAATTTCGATCCGTCCGAGTCTTTGCTGCACATCGAACTTTGGCTTCCTTTCTTACTTCCTCGTAACGTTCCTGATGATCCCGGTTTTACTGTGCTATGCTTCGCGGCGCCTCGCTTAGTCGCAGAGGATTTCTTCGCTTCTATCGGAGGCGGTCCCGGAGGAAGCGGAGGCATCGTCGATGAAGGACTTGGAGCGTTACCACCAGATTTCTTTTTGTTTTGTTGCTTATTCGTTTTCTTATTCGTTTTCTTATTCGTTCGCTGCTGCAATTCATCACCGCTCGTATCCGGTGATCCTTCCGTCGTCGTCCCTCCACCCTGTTCTGACTGAACTTTCTTTTTCTTCATCGACGCTTTCTTTGAAGCAGATGATGGAGAGTCGCCATTTTTCTTACCAGGGAGCATCCCAACGCCCGGCGGTGCGCCTGGCGGCGGCGGCGGCGGCGGTGGCGCACCTGGCGGCGGACTCGGCGGCTGACGCATAGGAGACACGCCGCGCGGTGATCTGTGCGCAGTGTCTATTGGCGGAGGTCCCGGCGGCGTCGGCGGATGTTGCAGAGAACCGTTCGATCCAGACAAAGTCAAACCGGACGCGCCGTACGGGGAAAGCGGAGGTTTCGTGCCCGGTGGTGGTGTTGGCGGCAAAGGTGCGGGTGGACCTGGTGGTGTCGGCGGTGGCGCGCCCGGCGGCGGCGGCGGCGCGCCCGGTGGTGGTGGCGGTGTTACCGGGGGCGTCGAGGCGTGAAAGAGAGACGTGCCCTGAAGATGTGCGTAATCTCCGTTGGTGCTAGGATGATACGGTGGTCTCGATTTCGATGGTGGTGTCGATGTAGGCGTAGACGTGCCACTGATGATAGTCGTCCCAGGAGTGAATGCCGACGCGGACAATTTCGGCGGCGAAGACGTGCTCGTTGTCGTCGTCGTAGCTTTTTCACCCGGCGGCGTCCACAATTTCTTCTCTTCTCCCGGTTGACGCTTCAACACCCGCAAACTTTCCGGCAAGTTCGCGGAGGAAAATATCGCTTCTTTTTCTTCTTTCTTCTTCGGTTTCTGTAAAATTTTCACGTTTCTCGGTTCTGGCATTCTCTGGTCCGAGCTTCTTCTCGTGCGTGAGGATTCGCCTCCATCAAAACTGTTCCCGGAGCCTCTGGTCCTCGTCGTCGTTTGGAAGCCGCCGGGTGGAGGGTCCGAAAAGTCCATCTGATCGTCCTCTCCCCAGTCGCCTTGCGGAATGTGCAAATTCGCAATCGCTCCAGCAACTTCGTGTTGAATCTCTCTTTTCACCCGCGGTGCTCCGTCGGTCGTCGTGTTATCGTTTTCGTTTGCTTTCGCCGCCCACTGCGGCGGCGGTCCCGGCGGTGGCGCTCCTCCTTGATTGTGCTCGCGTCGTCGCCAATCCTCCGACGTGTCCGCTTTACTGCCAGCGCCGAAGCCGCCGTTTTGATAACTACTTCCGTTGGACGATCCTCCTCCTCCTCCATTTCTATAATTCGCATTCGCATTATTATTATTATTACTCTCGCGATGATGGTTCCAACTGTTCCCGAGTTCTCCGTCGCCGCCGCTTCCCCAACTCGCTCGCTCTGGCAAGTTGTGCTGCTGCTCTTTATTCGCCGTGGTATCTGATGATTCTCCGTTTTGATTATTATTATTATTATTATTGTTATTATTATTATCTGACGAAGAATCGTTCGAACCTCTTTCTCCTCCTCGATTGACTAACTTTATCGACGGATCGTTCATTAAAGTCGACGTTGGATCGTGTTCGAAACGTTGCGAGGGTAAATTTATTGGTTTCGGCGCCGCGACGACTCGTCCGAGGGACACCATTCGCGAGCCTTTGTAGTGGTGTCTGTGATGATGATTATAAGAGAGAGAGAAGAACGAGGCGTTTTATTATTAACGAGTAGTAATGGTGGTCAGTTACAGAGTAAAGAGATACACAAAACACGGAGAGAGAGAATTGCTTTCGGGGATGATGTTTCCCCAAGCGGCAACCAACACCACTTTTAAAAGCCTTCTCGTTTCTCTCTCAACAGGCGCGCGGAGATGCACGAAAAGGAAAGAGAGCCATCGAAGATGCTCTTTAAAGGTTTTTGTCGGCAACGCGACCACGAATACTCCGCATAAACGCGCGAAGAAACAAAATATAGAATAAACGTATAACGAGAACGCACTTCCTGTCTGTCGTCATCTGCGCCGGCAAATTTTACTCCTATTATAAAACTACTCTTAAAAGAAGGAGAGTATTTTAAAAGGAACGCAGAGGAGAGCAGTTTAAAAGAGTCGTCGTAACAGTAGTAGTACCGTGCAAAAGTAGTTTTACACGAGCGCAACTTTTATTAGTATCTTTGCGTTTCGCGTGCAACTTTTCTTTAACGCAAACAATTTAAAGCAAATTCTCTCGAGACCTTTTTTCCCTTAAAAAATTCTCTTGAATTCTCTTGGAGAAAAAAACTCGAGGAAACTGCCCTTTTTGTTTCCTTTTTTTTTTGATTTGCTCTCCCTCGTTTGCTTTTTCCTCACACCCCCACACCAACAACACTCAAAATTACTCAAACTTTTGCATAATCACAACAACGAGAACACGAGAACAACAACGAGTAGTAGTCTCGAAACACAGAAGACAATGACGACGACGACGATCAAAACTTTGAATACTAATCATCATTCTTATTGTTCTTACGATGATGTTGTTTTCAGAAGATCACAAAAAGCATCATCGCGTAAGCGAAGAATCTCTCGATCGTTTACTCCTCGTGCATCATCATCATCATCATCATCATCATCATCGGATGAAAAAGAAAAAAATGTAAACATCGCTTTAGTGGGTCAAGAGACGTCGACCGGGAAACTCGTGATGGGACTCTCCGCTGGACGAGGGAATAATAATAATAATAATACCATTTCCGTGGTGTTTGGAGAGAAGATGGAAAATTCAGAGACGATGACGGAAGGGATGGATGCGCAGACGTTTGAGAAGCGGTTTTATTGCACCAAGGAACAGTTTGCGAAAATATCTACTTTTGCGAGCGAGAGGAGCGCGTCGACCGTCTCGGCGTCCTCAACGACGACGACGTATATATTCTGCCACGAGTCCGGGGCGAAACAGATGAAAGCGATGAAAGATTTAAAAGCGATGAAGATTGTAAATAGCGGGGAAGTTGATGATAAGTGCGTTTTATTATCGAGAGTAGGGATCAATCGAAAAGAGAAAGCGCCGTTCAAGACGCAAAACGAACCGTATCAACAAAGAGAAACCGTGCAGATTGGACAAATCGCGTTACCAATTGGAAATGCGGTTGGGGAACCTATTATTGGGACTTTGGACGGCTACGAGCAAAGCGAAGAGTTCGCGAAGGAAATTTTCGGAGCGGAAAACGTAACCGTCGTGAGATCCGGGGAGTTACGAGGCAACGGGCCTCTACTTCTCGCGGATTTGTCCGCGCGACTCGTCGACAACATGTACGACGTGAAATTCCAAGACTTGTACGTGTTTCAAGGCGACAGTCAACAAGGGTACACGAAGAGGCTAAACTTGGCGCAAACCTTAGTTCGCGTCGCCGAAAATTTTTCATCATCCGCGAACCGAGATATCTCCGTGTTATCGGTTATCTGTAAAACCGTTCCCATCGTGGGTGAACAAACGCTTTCCCAGCCGACCGATCGAGAGAGAAGGAAAGGGTACGACATGAGTAAAGGTATCGCCCCTTCGCCCATCGATATCAACACCGTAGATTCTTTGCTCGCCAATCCTAAATAATAAAACTTTTGTCAAGTAGTAGTCCTCTCTAGTAATCGTTTTAGTCAAAAACCTCTGATATTTTTTTCTTTTTTCTCTTCATTTCTTTCGCACGAAAACAACAACCATTTCCATTGAGTATGTCTTCTTCTTTGTCTTCTTCTTCTCTCTTCGCGCGTGTTCCTTTAAAATGTCATAACAACGCGCTTTTAGGAGGACGAAAAGAAGGACGCAGAAGAGGTTCTCCTGTTGTGGTGACGAACATGGCGAAGAAAGATAAACGGAAGAAAGAACGCGCGGCGGCGAGGAAACAGGAGACGAAATCGAGACCGTCGTCTTTATCGTCGTCGAATAAAGATGACGACGAAGACGAGGAGGAGGAGGAGGACGATGTAACAGGAGGAGTTCGAGATGGAAAAGAAGAAGCGAACGAGAACGATTCGAATCAAAGAATTTTGGACAATAAGGATGTGTTTTTTCAATCGATGACGTTAGCGTCCACGTACAAACAAAGAACAGATTTGCAACTTTTAGGCGACCGGAAAGTACCGGTCACGGAGGCGGTGAAAGCGTTGTTTTACGCGCCGTTCGTCTGTTGCTCGCACGACGAGAACGACACGTTTAATTACGCGAATCAAGCAGCGCTGAACTTGTGGGAGTTTGAATGGGACGATTTTATTGGCATGCCGAGCACGAAGAGCGCGGATGGCGAGGACGAAGAGATACAAAAAGAAAGACGACAGTTGTTGGACGACGCTTTGGAGAAAGGGGTCGTTTATAATTACAACGGCGTTCGAAAATCGAAAAATGGGAAAGAGTTCATGGTAAAAGACGCGACGTTGTGGACGTTAGTCGATCGAGACGGGGATAAATTAGGTCAAGCGGTGAAGTTTAGCAAAGTGGAGTACGTGGCGAGTAAAGAGGTTTGGAAAGTCTCGGAAGGCGGAGAGTGGGTGAAAGACGACGGCTCGGACGACGATAAAGGTAATGACGACGAGGACGACGACGACGATGAATAAACAAGAGTACTTATTACGCATTCTTACTTATTGTTATTTTATACGCTATACAACATGTAATTACACTAAATCTGAATTTTGAATTTCTGACAAACAATCCAATTTTTGTTTCGATGTCCATTTGAACGCGTGCGCGACGTGCGATACCAAAACCAATTTTTGTTCACTCGTATACTCCGGGTGGATCATGGTCCATCGAACGAGCTCTGATTCTTGGGTATAGAACGCTTTAATATACGTTTCCACGTATCTAAAGTCTAAGTTTAACGGAGGAGGAACTTTCTCGAACGGGTAGTGCGTCTGAAAGTGTTGCTGCACCGTTTGGACGTCCATTTGCATAATTGCGCGTCCATCGACGCTACATTTTTTCACTTTCGCAAATCCTCTCACGATGGCATTGGACACGAGTTGCGCGCCGAGTTCCCACAAGATTTTTCCGTTCACCGCGGTCACTTCAGAGACGCGAAGTTTCGTCGCAAACTGTGCCAGCACTTGTCCGAGTTGCGTCGTCCATTCCGACGCCGACAACACCGACGGCATTTCTTTCTGATTGTACTTCCCGAGCGCAGCTTTCTTCATAGACTGCATGTCTGTGATTTTGAAATCCGAATCGCCAATCTCATCTGGCAACCACGAAAGATCGAGCAATAACTCAGCAACTCTACTCAAAATGTGTTCGCGCAAATCGTCCACCGCGTGCACAACTTTCGTAAAGAACTTATCGACGACGGAGGAGGAATCTTCTCCCACCCAACGCTCAAAAGTTGGTTTCAACTCTTCGTATATTGAAGCTACACACGCCAGAGACTCTAACGCGACCACGCGCTCTTTCAGTCCAAACATGTTTCCAGAACTCGCGATTTGTGCGCGTGCGTTTTGGGAACGTTTTCTGAAGGTTGCGCCGAGTTTTGAGACGACTGGCGTTGTCGTCGAGGCTGCAGCTGCAGATGACGCTGATGGCATCGCGGTACCGTTTGGGTTGTTACCACCACTACCATCACCAGGAGTATTCATGTGCTGATGTTGCTGTTGTTGCTGATGAATAATCGGCGGCGGTGGTTTCAAAGCAAACAAACCTCCTCGCGATGCTAATTTTGTGAGCGTTTGTTTCAGTCTGTTTGTCAACGCATCTTTGTTATGGTCATCCAAAAGCTGACCACTCGTGTGCACGAGCAATCTCGGGTTACCGAAAGAAACAAACACGTTGAATAACGCGAGTTCAAACATTTCTCTGCAAGCATCGAAAGCTTTGAGTTTACTTCTGCATTTGCTATTTGCGCTCATCGTCGGCGACTCCGCGGCGAGCGAGGCAAAGACGCGAACGCTCTCGAGTAAGTATGCAGTAGACGCCGTCACAGTCTTACTCGTCGACGCATCTTCTTCCTTTCCATGCTCTGCACTCAATTCGGCACCACCATTCAGTTTCGCCATAGCTGCAACCGCGCTCATTTGATTACCATCACTATCGTTCATCATCTTAGACGATTCTTGCGGCGAGAGCAGTAGATTTTCTTCATTCGTTGTCATTTTCAAGACCGCATCGTCGCTCCCGACGAAGCGTTCACCGGCAAACGGATGTTCGCGCCGCTCGACCCAATCTATCGCTCTCATCGCTTTTTCTTTGCTTTGATGATCGATATCATCAGCATTCATGATCAAACCATTCGTGCTCCCCACTCGCTCTTCAATCGACGACGCCATTCGCGCTTCCGCTCTCGCTTTCTTCGCGAGATCGTTCGATAGTTTCGTCCACGTCTCTCGCTCGAACGCTAGTTTTAACTCGCCGAGTCTCGGTTTCCTTTGCGCGTCGGATAAGACATCAATTGCGCAGTCCATTAAACTTTTCGTTCGCGAGTAGACGGTTTCAGCTCCGGCAAACTTTTCGCACATATCCGCGAACAAACGGCATTTTCGTAAAGTCATCCGGGCGACGTTCGGGTCGGCGTTAAAGGTCGCGCTGCTATTTTGACGTCCGGAATCTGTTCGGATAGCTATTTCGAGTGCATTCAGCGCGTGGTAAGCGGTATCTGTCGTTCGTGCTTCTAAATTTGACTTTGCGAGAGAATCCGCGAGAAGAGTTTCAAACGCGTCGTTCTTATTCGCCATTGCGATTTTCTTCTCGTGGTACGCCTTTGCAAAATGCAAGCGCTTAAACAACAGATGTGCAGCTCTTGAAACGCCGCCTACTGGATCTTCAGCTTGAGATTGAACGAGTAACGAATCTCTCGCAGTTGCAAAACATTCCGCGCTGAGTTCCGCCGCGCGTTCGTGTCCTAAAGCGAGCGCGCCTTGGAACGCTTTTTCGTACAAGGAGTCTCCATCTTCGTCGGTTGAGAACGCCTGCACGAAAGCATCTCTGGTGCCACGTTCGACTTCAAACTTCAACAGGTTCAAGTCTTCGATCGCTTGTTTTGTACAGTCTAATGCACTGAGTGCTTCTAACGCGTTCTTCGCTTCACCATACTCGACTATGGCTGCCGAAATGTCGCCCTTCCCAATCTTCTCTCGAATTGAGATTTCCCGCTCGCCACATCTCCGCAACTCTTCTACGACGCGCAAAACGCGAACCATGTTTTCTTTCCTTTTATTCGTGTGCACGGCTCGAATTTTGACGTCGACGGCGTGTTGCGATCTTTCTAAAGCGCATCGTCCATTTTTAAGCACCACATTTGCTCTCGTCAAAGAGTTTTGTATATCCAATATCTTCTGCGACGCGTGACCGACTTCGTTTCGTTTCTTATATATTTCCCCATTGATTCTAGTTTGTACGGTTTCTACGATTGCCATCAGTCGCTCTTCTTCGCGTCGCAGATCCTTCGGCGAAAAATCCCGCGGAATCTCTTTCAAAGACTCTCTCAAAGCGTCAAATTTAATGGAGTCGTTGTTTGACGATGATGACGACGGATCCGTCGACGCGTTTATTCTCTCTTCGCTCCTGTTCGTTTCATCTTCATCTTCATCTTTACGATACGGCTCGAAAAATCCGGGATGTAATTTGTCTACTTCTTTCGCGGCTTGCTCGGCGTTCATCGACGCCGCGTTCAACTCCAAACTGTCCATTCTGTTCACTAACTTGCCCGCAGATGACGAGGATACCGGAGTTTGTTTTTGCTCTAGATGTCGGCTCTCGGGACTACTCGCGCTCGGGCTCTGTTGAGTATTCATTCGGTTCGCTAACTTCCCAATCGGCGAACTCGCGTCTCGTTTTTGTTCTTCGATTTTGTCCTTTACCAGCTCAACTTTTTCCTTCGCGCGTTTTCTAAACTCCTCCGCTTTCTGCTTCCAGTTGTTTAGAAACATTTTCCCGCCCGCCGCGTCGTTCGACGAAGAGTTGTTGGAGTAAGCGCTCATACAGACAGACGACGGTGATACTATTTACGCCTATTATTATTCTCTTTCTCTCTCTTCCTTCCCAGTCGTGATCGTATCTAACACGTCCTCCGCAAACTTGCGAAAATCTGAATTCTTCAGCGCGTTTTCCAAAGCACTTTCTTCTCCTTTCTTCTCGCTTTCTTCGGCGCTGTTATCGATCGCTTTCAACGTTTCCAACAATCTCTCGCTTCGTAATTTCTCCAAAAGAGGTAAATTCAACGCCAACTTTGCGAAGTGTTCTCGTCGTAACCGGTGTCGATGACTGTCCTCGGAATCGGTTTCGAACGTCCTCGTCGGTTTTGGTTTTATACTCTTCTCCTTCAACGTATTATTATTAGTGGTATCAGTATCTTTCGTCGTCGCCAACAAAGCTTCCAATTCCAATTCTCCTTCAACCAATTCTTCTTTGTCTTCTTTCGTTCGTGCCTTCTTCGGTAAAACGACGACGCAAGACGAAGAAGCGTTTTCTCCTCCCCCCTTGTGTTCCTTGTTGCACTTCACGGAGCAATACGGCTGACGACACTTGGGACACTTGTAATTCGAGTTTGGGCGAGCGCAAATCACGCACAAAAAGGACATATTTGTGAGAACATTCAACGAACTGAAAAACGGAAGAATGAAAAAATATTTTCCTTTTCGGGTGTAGTATTAATAACAACGATGACGATGATGATGATAAAATCGATCGTTACAAAATAAACGCATCCATCGCAAGATCGATTATACTTTAACGACGAACGCGCGCGTTTTGGCGATATCTTTAGGCGCCGTTGCAGTTTTTGGATCTAAGTACACGCGCTCGATCAAAAAGACGTTTCCAAAGTTTCTCTCGAGCATAACCGCGCACGGCGATTTTATCGAAGCGCTCTTCAGTTTAGAACAGGCTCGTTCGGACGTTGCAAACGCGGCAGAGTAATAGGAAGGAGACGAAGCGCTCTCGTCGAAAGAGCGGTCGTCTAACGAGGCGACGATGGACACGAAGAGCGCAGATCGGTCGGTCAGTCGGCTGGAAACGGGATCGCCCGTGGTGTACGCCGCGACGTTGAAAAAAGTCGCTCTTCCGTCGTTTACTGCGTTTTCGCCAAAAACGAGAACGATAAAGTCCTGCGACTCTTCGGTTAATACGCTGGCATCGGCGACGATGTTTCCATCCGAAAGCTCGCCCAAATTGCTCACGAGCTTTTCGCTCAGGCTGTAGGCGGCGTCCGCTGTGGAACCAAAACAACCCGAGCGCACGTTAACGCCAGGAAGAGAAAACGGCTGATAAGAAGGATCACTCAAGCATTTCGTGCCGTCGTTGACTACGACTCTTTCCAAAGCGAATGTATTCGCGTTACCGAACGCGTTCGTAAGTTTTGATTGAAACTCATCGGCGGCGGCATTTAACGAAGTTTTCTGTTTCATCGCGCGATGATGGATTTTTGCTTGCGAATCTTTTTCTTCGTCGTTTAAAAACGACGACGGGAATAAAGCGTCGTTTGGCCCGCGCATCGGCAGATATTCTTTGGAGTAAAACACGTCTGGATGTTGTCTTTCATCTTCTTCTTCTTCTGGTTGTTGTTGCCTCGTCGTCGGTCGCGATATCGTTGCTAACGATAACAAATTCAAAAGAGAATTACCACCACTGTTCGCTGCGCGTGCTGGCTCGCGACCACGAACAATCATCGCCGGCCATTCGTATCTGGCGTACACGCCGAGTGCCTCGGCGCCTTTCAACGGCCAAATCCCGACTCGAAAGCTCGTCGTCAAATCATCCGCGATTATTGACGGAAGGAAATTCAATTCGTCGTATCGAAGCGCTTCGAGTTCAATGGACGTTGACGCAATGCCAGTATTTTCAAGCACGTCTTTCAAATCAAGAAACGTCTTCGAGGAAGCCGTGCTTATAATAACGAGCGCGCGTCGAAACGCTCGCGACCCTCGAACATTCTTGTTATTCACCGGTGACGAACTCGCTTGCGCGGAGACGGTTTGTCGCAGCGAACGCAAACCCAAAGCACCAAAGGTCTTCCTCCAAACGTACGTCACGTACGAATAGTATTTCGCAGACGATGGTGGCGCGCACATGATACTCATCGTCGCGTCTCTTTTACCGAACTGAAAATACGGCCAATTTTGATTGTTCACGTTTACGTTTTCCACTCTCGCGTACATCACTCCTGGGTTCCCCGTATTCGCCGTGCGTTGCATCAAACTCTCGCTATTCATCGTCTCTTCTAAACCATACTCAGAAGTATCGTGCGTAAATCTCAAGCGCCCGCTTTCTCGCGCGCGAACGTTATAAAAGTTGTTTCCTCTGTTTCCTCCTCGTTCGATGACTTCTCTCGCCAGTTTTCGTGCAACCTCGTTCGCTTTCTCGAAATCTTCCAACTCGCACAAAAGTTCGAACTCTTTTCCGATCGGTAAACGTAACTCCTGTTCGGCGAAAACCCCCCCGAAGTTCGGGGTCGTCGCAGAAAGAAGACAACAAAGAAGAAGAGAGAGTTTCGACAGAAGCAGAATTACTTTGTGTGATGCCATCAGAATCTTAGCAGTAGTAGTCATTCTTCTTAAAGTGGAGATGTGAATAATAAAAAGTGTCTCATCTCTCGCGTATTTTTTAATTCTTCTTTTTCTGACTTCTTTCCCTCGTTTTTTCTTTTTCTTTTTTTTTTCACTTTTTTCGTCTCTTCATTTTTTTTGTTTTCGTCAGAACAGAGGCACGGAAAAAAGAAGCGCCGTCGTCGAATGAGATGATGGGATCGTCGTCGAACACTACTAATCATCGCGAGGAACGCGTTCGCGCGAGGACGAAGAAGAAGAACAACAACAACAACATAAACGTAAACATAAACAAGAGGAAGATGAGTAAAGA
>Ga0115552_1001313_pt1 | contig 14391 bp, 10 predicted proteins | sample COGITO_mtgs_1103_3_FD_87178 | JGI IMG/M metagenome (GOLD analysis project Ga0115552, IMG submission 87178) | Pelagic marine microbial communities from North Sea - COGITO_mtgs_110328 | ecosystem: Environmental > Aquatic > Marine > Epipelagic | place: Germany:Helgoland, sampling site Kabeltonne...
AAACCCTAAATACACCCTAAATACACCCTAAACTGTTGTCAAGAGAAAACTTCCCACGGGAAACTTTTCGTGACTCGACGACAGAAAGACGAAGCAGAGAGATACTGTAGTATCATGGCATCATCCTCGGCGTACCGCCAAACGCAAATCTTTTTGAAAAAGACCCGGGACCGAGTGCTCTCGGGTAATAACGATGCTCTGATGATAAGTTCTCGTTTCCGTTTGATCGATGCGAAAGGTGAAGTCTTAGGTCGCTTAGCGTCTCAGATTTCCTACGTTTTACAAGGGAAAGACAAACCGACGTTCGATCGATCGAAACCTCTCGGGGACGCGATAGTGGTGATAAACGCGAGCAAAATACATTTAAGTGGAAGGAAAATGGAACAGAAAAAGTTTCACAGGCACACCGGTTACGTTGGAGGTTTAGTCACTCGGACGGCGAAAGCGATGCACGCGAGAGACGAGACGTTTTTGATTCGGAAAGCGGTGGAACGAATGTTACCGGACAACCAACTGAGAAAAGAACATTTGAGAAAGTTGAGAGTGTTTCCGAACGAAGAACATCCTTTTAAAGATTTAAGCGCAGATCGGCTGGTGCCGTTTGAAATGCCTTTGAGAGCGTTGAAACGATCGGATGGGGAGGACGAGTATAGATTGGAGACGGAGAGCGGAAACGACGACGAAGAAGACGACGGGTGGCAAAGTTTCAATCCGAAGAAGAAGGAGGAGTTGAATAAGAGATACAGGAAGAGTTTAGAGGCGAAGAGAGGGTGGAGAATGGGACAGAAAGGACAACAGTTTGTGGATTTAGATGATTGATGATAGGTGTAGTAGTTAAAGTTTTAAAATATTTTATTAGATTTCGTAGCCAGCTTTCTCCGGGTCGAAGGAGTCCCCGTCAATCATCAAGTCTTCGTGTCGCAGTCGGTGCACGGCAACCATCAATATGATCCACATGCAAAAGAACGCGATACCGGTCATGAAGACACCGGTCCACATGAGCGTGGCCGTTTTCACGGAACTTTGTAAACGCTCTTCCGTTTTCCGTAATCCCGCGAGCTCGGCGGCTTCTCTTTCCTTTTTTGGTTTATCTTTGTTCGGGTCCGCCCATAAGTACTCGCATGTCACCAACGAATGCGCTTTCGGCAAGGACTCGATTAAATCTCTCGCCAGTTTCACGTTCGCTTCCACGGCATCGTACGTGTCGTACGGAATCCACGGGTCGTTGGAGCTTTCAACGAGGAAACACCGGGCGGCGAACACGGTCGTTTCCGTCGACGCCGCCAACGCGCATCGAGTATACTTCGTTTCAAAATCGTACACGTTTGTGTCCAAGTAATACGCAGACGAATCATCCACGTATCCGGGTTCATCCGTTTTCACGTACGTAATCTCCTCAACGCTCGAACTGTTGTGACGGTAAAAATCACACGTGGTCTCTTCGAACGATGTAAACGTTTCCCCAGAACGCGCGGTGAAATCGTACCGACCGGTTTGCGTCGATTTGTCGTGCAATAACTCTCGCCGTCGTTGAAATCGTCGTTGCTTCTTTCTATTCTTTGCATCATCATCGTCGTCTCTACCACTACTACTACTATGACTACTACTACTACTACTACTATTACTATGACTACTGTGACTATTCTCGCTATCGTGATCGTCATCGTCTACTTCTTCTCCATCTCCTTCTATTTCTACTATTTTATTTCCTGCGGTTCCCGTTCTCGTATCGCTCGCCGCAGACGCGCACAAGGTGCTCGTAAACACCGGTTTGAACATCGCATTCATCAATCTTACCGGAGCATTTTCCGCTTTCATCACCTCGAACGGATCAATCTGAACCATCTTCTCGTTTGCACTATTTATGGTGGAATACGTCGCCGCTCTCAATTCGTTGACGACTTTCAAACTCGTCGACGCATCCGCGCACGTCACGATTGCGCTCACGTCCACGTTCTTTGGCGAAGTTAAATATTCGTTCACGGTAAAGTGCGCGTCGTCCAACGCCACACCGAGCGCGGAAACCCCACCGAACACGATCCAAGTGAGCAACAAAGCTTGCGTTAAGAAAATCGAGCAAAACACAATCACGCGCCAATTTCCTCGCACGATTGCAATCGTCGTAATCGAGGACACGATAAACAAGACGCTCGTCAAACCGAGACTGGCTCGTTCAGCCATTTTCGCGTTCGTGGAAATAGTATCCTCGTACTCTTTCGCCATATCCTTCGCGTACGCCACTTCCTCTCGTATCTCTTGCAACGCGTCGCTCGACGACACAAACACGCCTTCGTCTATGCTTTGTTGTAAACTCGCTTCGATGGACGGATACGTTTCGATTTCTAATTTCACCATGATATCTCTCACCGAGTCCGCCGCTTCCGTCAACTCGTCAGTCAGCACGTTTCCGCACGAGAAGACTATGAAGCACCCGATAGCGCCGAGAAGCGCGAAACATACCATCACCGTTTTCGTCTGTCTCAGCGCCGCGCGAGTATACGGAAACGGTTTGAACATCCGCTCGCACGAAGAACAGCACAAAGAGAAGACGCATTGGACTGACTTCAAAACCATAGCGACTGCAATCATCGAAAGCAACAAAAACGCAATCGCGAGCCCCGGTAACGCCTGCCCGATCAAAACGTTCTCGTACGTTTCGTCGTTCCTAAAGTACAATTTGGTTTCAATTTCCCCGGTTTTCGCGTTTAACCGTGGTAACGAGTACAGCGTTTTCGTAGGTAACGCGCGAATTAAATCATCTCTCAAACTTGTCGTCGTCGCGTTCACGAAAGAGGATTGGATCCCCGTGGAAAACGAGGAAGCGAGGGTGTAGTTGACGTTGTTCGGGATCGTGCCGCTCATTGTGCTGCGTGTGCTGGCCGTTTCTCGTTGTCGTTGAGATGATGCTTCTTTTTTTCTATAATAAATCTTCTTCTTCTGCGTTGAATAAATCTCCGCCGCGCTTCTCGGAAGGAAGACAAAGAGGACCAAAAGCAACCCTCTCTTCTCTCTTATATTCGTATTCAAACCTCCTTCGTGACGACGAGTTTAGCAGTAGAAAACACAAAAGTGTTTTAAAGAGAGAGGTAGATTAATTTTAAGAGTTCGGTACAGAAAGAAACGGGAGAAAAAAAGAGGAAAAGTCTGGCGAAATAAATTTTTTTTTCTTGACACTTGACTTTTCTCTCTTCAGAAGAAATCAAACCAAACCTCTCTCGTTCTTTCTCTCTCTCTTTTTTTACTGAGACGTATATTCAAACATGCTTCGTCGAGCGGGGAGGAGAGCTTTGCAACATTCGGAGCAGCAGCAGTTCGGGACGAACTCGTGCTCCCAAAAGCCGCTTTGTTTTTTTCTTCAAACTTCCGAGCGACGAGAACAAAGAGAACAACGGGAACAATTTCAACATCATCATCATCGTCAACAGAATCTGTATTACACGAAAGGGAAAAAGTCGTTCACGACGAGTGCGACAGCCAAGATTGGTCAAACGGGAGTTCCCGAGGAATACGGACAACCGAAAACCGGAGGGACCGCGTTTTTAGGCACACCGAGGAACCATCGAGAACTGTTGAACACACGTCCTCTGAGTCCAGACGTTCTGGACGTGGACGGGAAGAGCGCGCACTATAAGTTTCCGATCGTGGCGTTGTCCTCGATTACCAACAGAGTCACCGGGTGCGTGTTGTCCGGAGCGGTTGGCGTAGGGGGCGTGATCGCGTGCGTGGGAGGCCCAGAGGCGGTACCGGAAACCGTGGAGCTGTTTAAATCGCAGTTTCCTTTGCTCGTGTTTCCAGCGAAAGCGATGTTGAGTTTCCCGTTTGTGTATCACGGCGTCGCCGGGTTGAGGCACGTGATTTGGGACATGAGCGTGTTTGGGATCGATAACGAAAACGCGAAGAAGAGTTCGATGTTTGTGTTTGCGAGTAGCATCGTAGGCGCGGCGGCCATGGCGAGTACAAGCATTTAATAATACAATCTACAAACAAATCTTAGTACTACCACTTGTCTTTCTATATCTCTGTATTGTTACAAAATCTAAAGGTACAAACGCGCGTCACCCACATTCTTTCGAAGAGGAACTGGAAAAAAAATCAATCGAACAACTCCGGGCAAACTTCAAATAAATCGCCGATGGATTCGACGACAACATTCGCGACTGCATTTAACTCGCCCTTATCGCTCTTATCTTTATTTTTTTCACCACCGCCACCAAGTTCCATCTCCAACGTCTCCCCGGCGACGAAAACGCCCCCCATGCCTAAAGCTACGCACGTTTTCAAGTTCTTAAACGAATCCTCAAACATGACGCATTCTTTCGGCGAGACTCCTATATCTTCACACACCATCTCGAATGCTTCAGGCATCGGTTTCGCGTTGTCACCCATAAAAGAACTCCCGTATATGCCATCTTCGAATAACTTTTCGTCGATGTTCAACGCGCCTAAACACTTCCTCGCTTGCTTTTCCGCCGTATTCGTCATCAACACCATCTTGCCTTTCCTCTTCGAACACGCCAGCTTCAGTCGTTCGAGCGTTTTGTTCACTCTTAGATCGCACGAGAGATACTCGTCGTATCCTTTGCGCACGTACTCCGTAAACTCGTCGTGTTCCACCGCGTATCCTAAACTCCGCAATCCTTTCAACGTCTGATTGTGTTTCTCGAACGCCTCTTTCCGCACGCGTCTCGCGTCTTCTAAACTTAAATTAAACTTCTCCGTTAAAAATTTTCGCTGATTGTCTCGCACGTTCTCCAAGTACCCGTTCGAGGCTGGGTACAAAACGCCGTCTAAATCAAACACCAACGTCGTCTTCTCTTTTCCCCACGATGATGATGATTTTCCCCCCTTTGAAGAGGAGGACTTCGAAGTCTGAGGACGACGAGAGGTGGAGGAGGTCCCCCGATGAAGAATATTCCTCCTCCTCCTCCTCGTCGTCGTCGTCGTAAAAGTCGTCCCGTTCAAAGTCGTCGTCGTCTGAATCGTCGTCATCGAAACGGATGTACCGTTACCACCACCTTAAAAAGTCATCGATTTCATCACCCTTTTTTTGTGTGGGCGTCGCCTCTTTTGAAAGATCTCCACCCAAAAAGAGATCTCTTTCGCCTGAAAAATTTCATCCGAAAAAGCTCCGCTCTGCCGTCTAAAAATCATCCTCTCAAACGCGTAGAATTGTTTTCAATCACACGAGAGAATAAAGACCACGCGAACGTCGCAACAGTAAACTCGAAATGTTTTCCTTACGCGCGCAATCTGTTTCAACGGTTTCTGCGCTCAGAAATTGCAGAGCGAACTCTCGCGTGAACAGGTGCGACGCGTTTCGTTCGTCGCGATTGATGCGAGGGGCTAATTTTAGTTTTTTTTTTCCTCTGTGGGAAATATCTCTGAATGCAGAGCGGACGAACATCTCTCTCGTCCTCGCGCTCTTTCTTTTTCTTCGCTTCGTGCGTCCACAACGGTCGTCGCGTGGGCCTCTTTCTGAGAGATGAGGAGACGCGCGGGGTCGTTTTCCTTTGAAACGACCGGAGGTAAAGGGAAGGGGCTTCTTTCCTCGTCGTCGTCGTCGCAAAGGAAGATGATGATGATGATGATTTGTTTTTTTGATCTCGTGTGTCCGTCCACTGACTTATCTCTTCTTCGTATTATCCAAAACCGAATATCTTCTTCGAACGACAACAACAACTTTAACGCATTAAAACAGAACCGTCAAAGCGACGGCGACGAACACGGAGAAGAAACTCTCCCCGCTCGAAAAAGGGGGCACAAAAGCCGGCTCCGAGGCGTTCGGGAAAGATGCCGCGGCGACCACCAAAGCTGGTTTGATGGGGAAATCCACCCAGAAATGGGAGGACTCGAGATGGGTGAATGGGACGTGGGATCTCGCGCAATTCGCCAAGGCGGACGGGACCACGGATTGGAACGCAGTCATCGACGCCGAAATTGTGCACAGAAAGATGTTGGAGGAGAATCCGGCGGTGTATGACGAAGACGGTACGTTTGACCTCGGTCAAATCCCGTGGCAAGTATGGATGATGCGCTTTCACTTGCCCGAGGCGGAGAAGGCGAACGGCAGAGCCGCGATGGTTGGGTATTTGTTCGCGTATTTGATCGACGCGGCCACGCACACTGGTTTGGTTGAGTTACACGACTCGTTTTTGGGCAAGACGGCGATCTTTGCGACCGTTATGTTTGTCTGCTTTGTCAGACAGTTGAGCGATTTGGACAACTTGAAGGTCTTAGCGGACGAGGCGACGTTTTATGATAAGCAGTGGCAGCAATCGTGGGAAGGCGTGGAAAGACCATCCGAGAAGAAGGATTAAGTATTATTATTATTATTATTATTGTTAGTAGAAAGAAAGAAAGAAATAATATACATGAGAGAGACGAGAGTCGATGCAGAGAGAAAGAGAGAGAGAAAAGAAGAGAGGCGACATCGAACGTATCACCGTAGAACGAAATACCACGCAAAACACACCGACAGGAAAGAGAGAGAAAAAAAAAGAGAGATCCAACGAGGGAGAGCCGCTTTAATAGCCGAGAGAGAGAGTGAACATACCAAAATATAGACCTTCATTTTTACGTACTCGCACCGTAACGAGCGCTCTTCTCTCCTCGCCTCATCGGCTCCTCTTTGTCGAATTTTAAAAGAGAATATCTTTTCTAATCCAAAGTCGTTACAACAAAAGAAGCAATCGAAGAACAAAAACGCATCACATGCGCTTCGCTACGGCGGCGGCACCTTTATCGTCCTCGTCGTCGTTGCAGTGTTCTTGTTCTTATTTTCATTCACCGCGTAGTCGTCGCAGTATTCGTCGCGAACGTCATCCTCATCCTCCGCCGCGGAAGAAAAGGATGACGACGACGGCAACGACATCACCATCCGCTTTTCAAAAATCATCGACGGGAGGAAAAGCAGCAGCAAATGATGACGATGATAATGACGATGCCGTCGAACTCTTACGAATTCTCCGCGAGATGATTGCGAACCGACAAAAGTTTCCGGAACTGAGGAAGACGTGCGTTCAATTTTTCGAACGAAAGATGATGGAAGATGGAGGAAAAGATGAAGAAGAGCGAACGTATTCGATTCCACCGCGAATATGTCTGGATTGCGTGGAGATTTTGGAAGACGAACGACGCGTGCGAGAGGAAGAAAATAGCGACGATATGAAAGAATACGAAGAAGAAGAAGATGAATTTTATGACCGAAACTGGGGGCAGGAAGAGTCCTTCTGCGACGACGAAGAAGAAGAAGCGGCGCCGAAAGCGTCGACGAAGGAGATTGAAAGCGAGCGGATTTTACTTCAGTTTGTGATCATCGAGAGTTGCACGAGAGCGACAAACGTTCGAGAAGCGTACACTAGGAACTGGTTTGAACTAAAGAACATCACGAGGTCGAGAGTGAGGTGCGAAAAGAGCCGACGCCGCGCGGCGAATTTAGTGTATTTTGCCGCCAAGGAGCGAGGCGGAGGTGCGCAACAGGCGAGAGTTATCGCGCGCGTCGCGGAGTCGTTCGGGGTTGGCAAAGAGGATTTCTTTTGGGGGGAAGAAACGAACGATATCGTCACCAATCGAGTCATAGAAGAGTACGTTGAATTTTTATTGGAGGAAGCGCCAGGGAGCGCGTGCGCGACGATCACGCATTTCGAGTTGGAAAAGTTTACAAACTCGGAAACGTTTGAGCTCTTGGCGAATAGAGACGAGATTGGTTTATTGGAAGAGTTGACGAAAAATCTGTCGAGAGAGAAGAAGATTGAGTTTGTGGCGACGTGTTTAGCCATGGAGTCGCATGCGTTTTTAAGGGCCGGGTTTCGAGCCGTGAAACGGTTCAATCTGTACGAAGAATTTCCGTACATTAAGAAACAGTATTGGGAAAGTTCCATCGACCGAATGGTTTCGAAAGGCGCGTTCGAGGCTGCGTTGAAACACGCCGGAGATGACGTCCGTTTTCAAGAGCGAGTGGTGAGCGCGCTCGTTACTGCGGGAGAATTAGAGTACGCGAGAACGTTTGCCGAGCGATGTGGCTTTAGCGAAGCTGATATCGCTTCAATTTGTTCGGACGAGATGATGATGCAAATGCGCATGGACCGCGAGTTGCGATATTATAAACTGCCAGAAAACGTAAACGTGAGTTTCGTGGACGATGAAAATTCCTTGAAAGAAATGTTTAGAGTTTTAAGCGCGTCCAATGCGATTGGCATCGATACCGAATGGGCCGCCAAGCTCGGCGGTTCAGACAGTGAGAATGAGAACGAGGAGGATGAGGAAGAGAGTAAAGAAGACGACGCGAAAGCCGCGCCGCCGCCGTCGAAACGAGCTCGCAGCAGCGCTCTCAGCGAAACCGTCGCGTTGCTCCAAATCAGTTCCAAATCGGATTGTTTCCTCTTAGATCTCCCAAAACTTATCGACGACGCGCCATCGACGGTTTTAAGAGACACTTTGGGCGCTTTATTTTCAAACGATTCGATTTTAAAGCTCGTCTTTGCCGGCAAAGAAGACTTCAAGCGGCTCAGTCAATGCGCGTCGTACCTCGGCCAACCGCGAAACGTCCTGGACCTTCAACACTATTGGAGAACGAGAGTGGAAGACGCTCGAAGCGCGAGACAGAAGAAGAAGATGATGAAGAAGAACGGAGAAGAAGAAGAAGAAGAAGAAGAAGAAGAAAACGGAGAAGGAACCGATCGGAGAAGAAAACCGTGGCTCCTCGAGAAAGAACTCAACCGACACCAACCCATCGGTCTCTCCAACCTGTGCTCGGTCCTTCTCTCAAAACCGCTCGATAAATCCGTCAGAATGTCCGATTGGTCCTCGCGGCCGCTCTCGGAATCTCAAACCGCGTACGCCGCTTTAGACGCGCAAGTATTGGTCGATTGTCACCAGATTTTGTTGGAATACGAAGAACGATGATAAAAAGCGCGCTTTCATTTTGAAAGAGAGAGAGAGAGAGAAAGAGAGAGTTTGTTCATCTCTAATGTATATATATATGTATATATAGTGTGCCAGGGTTCTTCCGCGCTCGCAAAATACAGCGTTCAAAGCAGGAACAACACACGAGCCAAAATCAAAATGAAAAAATTTGCCAGCAGAGCACTTTTCTCACATTCATAATTTACTCATCTCTTTCTCTTTCTCTTGCTTTCGTTCTTTTTCTGGGACAGGGAAGCATTCGATCATTTTTCGCCTCTTTTTGGTGCGTGGTTTCCCTCCCTCTGTTTGGGGAGACAAGGAATATTATTCCCCCAAAAGAAACCCATCCGTCAGTGTTTTCCCCTGCATACACGCTTCAAGTCCGAGACTTCTTACCAAGAAAACGCCTATTTCTCTCTCTCTCACTCGTGCGGAGCGTTGTTTATCCTTTTCTCGTTTTTAGCGGAAGAAATATATACTCTCACATTCTTCTTCTTCTCTCGTTGTTTGGAGATCCAAGAGAGCGCGTACGAGTAAGAAAATCATCTCATCGGGGAGACGATCCGTTTTTTTAGATACTCTTTCCTTCGCGCGTTTCTCTTCTTCCGCGAAACGCTTCTTCAATTGGAGACGTTAGACGCAATATGAGCGGCACCAAGAGCAGCGCCAGCGCATCCTCCTCCTCGAAAGCAGCGTCCAAAGAAGAGAAGAAGGAAAAGGAAGAGGACGAGATGAAAGTCGTCGTCAGCGCGGCGGAAAAAGAGGAAAAAGAAGATTTAAAGACGACGACGGAAAATGTTGCGGACGAGGACGAGGACGAGGAGAAGAAAGCGTCGAACAAAAGCAAGACGAAGAGTACCTCTGATGTGCAAAGGCTCCCGAGACCGTCGCGAGAGAAACACGAAACCGCGATGAAAAGGTTGAACGAACAAATCGAGGAGAGGAAAAAAACGATCGAGTCGGCCAAAAGCAAAATCAAAGTCTTGAGAGACGGACGAGAAAAAGAGCAAGCGAAATACGCACCGATTCGATCGAAATTAAACGAGTTAGCCGCGCAATGTCAAATTTTGATGCAAACGAGAGATGCGTGTAGGAAAGAAGTTCAAGCTTTGGATAACATGGGGAAAGGCGAGAGAGACGGCGGTTCCGGGAACCGAGGCGGAGGGAAGAGCGCGGAGCAAATCGACGCGGAGATGGCGAGAATCGAAGACCAACTTTCGCACGAAACGATGAGTTTGAAGGAAGAGAAAGTCTTGGTGGAGAAGATTAAGCAGTTGAATAAGATGAAGGATTCGGCGAGAGCGATGGCGGCGAAGCAGGCGCGGATTACCGGGACGGACGGGTCGAGGAAGGCTATGCAAGAAAAGGCGAAAGCGAAGGACGTGGAGATCAACGCGAACAAAGCGGAGCAGCAAAAACTGAAGAACGAAATCGATAAGATTCGCGGCGTAGAGGGAGGTGGCAACAACAAGAATAAGAAAGAAAATGGTAAAAGTGGTAATAGCGGCGGCGGCGATAACTTCAACAAGAACGTGAAAGCTTTAGAATCGGAAAGAGACGGCGCGTATAAGCAAATCTTGAAGATTCGGAAAGAAATGGACGATTTGCGAGACGATTTTAAGAAGAAAAACAACGAGTGGTTGAAGAGAGAGAAAGTCTTTCGCGCGGAGCGAGACGCGGAGTATGCGTCGGAGAAAAAAGCGTCGGAAGAGAGGAAAAAGCAGTGGGAAAGAGAAAACGCTCCGGAACCGTTCGAGGCGGAAATTTCTTCGTGCGACCAGTTGGTGAGTTTCTTGCAAAAGTTCTTACCGAAAAGTGCACCGGCGGAAGCGACGTCCTCGTCGTCTAAAAACGGAAGCGCGGAGGACTTGACCGCGAAGTTGTCCGGTCTGAAAATGGTCAACAAGAGAGACAAAGACGAAGAGATGGACGATTTGCTCTCCATGACTGGTACGCTCACGAAAGCGAAGAAGAACAAAGTCAACGCGATGAAAAACGCGGGACCTAAACCGCCAAAGGAAACCGACAAAGTGAACCTATCTTTAGACGCGTACGGTATGTTTGGTAAAGTTGGCATTTCCGCGCCGTTAATAGTTGGCGAGGTGCCCAGATGTGTAGAATTGCTCAACGAGAAGAAGGAAGAATTCTTGGAGAAGCGAAAGGTGAAGAAAGAGCGCATCGCCGCCGGATTAGAAGACCCCGTCGTCGAAGAGGAGTCCAAAGACGAAGAAAAGAAAGAAAAAAACGGCAAGAAGAACAAGAATAAAAAGAAAGGTGGTGGTGATGGTGGTGGAGGCAAGATGCTCGTGACGGTATCGTTCGAAGTCAAGGAGGACGAGAAGACGGTGGTTGTTTCGATTTCGCCGAAAAAAGAGGATTAGAAAGAAGAAAAACGTGTTCGAGTCTTCTGAGAGACGTGTAGTGCTCGACAAAAGTGTTATGATGATACTAAAACTAAATACTAAATTCTACTACAGTTCTACTTCTTCTCTTCCTCCGCCTCTTCCTTTTTCAATAAATAATACTCCGGATCGGTCTTCTTTAACAACGCTCTCGCGTGTTTCCTCCAAGCTTCGGAAACTCGCAATCGCATATCGAACGCGTTTCCCATACCTCTCAATAAAACAGACACTCTGGAGATCATGACCATTTGCCTCGGCGTGTCAATCATTGGATCCCTTCGCTCCATCTCGTCGATAAATTCTTGCAAATTTAAGCCTTCGGTGATATCTGGCGTGTCTCGATCGTTCCAAAAGGTTGCTAATTTGTACGCCGTATCGACGTCTCTCTTCTTCGTCTTTCCTCCGAACCCGTCCGGCGGCGAGGACCAGACCAGCCTCGCTACTTCTTCTTTATCTTCATGCAGTAACGCCAAGACGAGTTTGGCATACGCGCGTCGGGCGCATTCGTCGATGCGCACGGTTTGACCGTAGTCAATGAGACCGAGTCTTCCATCGGGCATTAAAAGAATGTTTCCCGGATGCGGGTCGCCGTTGAACGTGCCGCACTCAAAAATTTCGTGCGCGTGAACGTCCAACATGGTTCGCAACACGTCTCCGAGATTGACAAGCGTCGCGGACGGTTTCTTTTCTGACTTCCCAAACACGAGACGTAACGGTGAGAGATTATACGCCAACCGAATTGGTTCATCGATGAGAAGAAATTTCGCTCGAATCATCGCGTTCGCCTTCCTCGTCGCTCGCGCGGTTTCTTCCACGTCTTTAAAATTCGTTTCGTTTTTTGCCTCGTCGGCTAACAACGCATTCGCCGAATGACGCATCGCGTTCGCGTCCGCGCTCTTCCCAGTCGCCTTCAAAAATCTCTCGTACGACTCCTTCACACCTCTCACCAACGGCACTCCTTCGATCTCTTCCATAAACAACGCGTTCTTTGAACACATCTCCACTTTTGGTTCTGGTATTTTCACCCGATCTGAAAACTTCCCGTCCTCGATCAACCGTTTCATCTCTCGCAAATTCTCCGCCTCGATTCGATAATCAAACTCGTTCAAAAAGTTCCTCTGCACTTCCTTTAACGGCGGCACGTGTTGCGGTTGAAACAGTCTCAAAAAGAAAATCATCGTGTCCACGTCGTTCCTAAACCGACTCTCCACCTCCGGCGCTTGCACTTTGACCACGCACGTTTTCGATTCGCCTCGCAAGCGACATCGATGCACCGCTCCAATCGATGCCACGCCAATCGGCGTTTCCTCCCAATACTCGATCGCGTTTTCATACTTCGTCCCTCGTAAGCTTTCTTCCGCTATTTTCAGCGCCTCACCTTTCTCCAACTTCGTCGGCGCTTGATCTTGCACTTTCTTGCACCACTCGAGATATTTCTCCGGGACGAAGTCATCTCTCGTGCTTAAGAACTGCGCGTGTTTGATGTAAAATCCTCTCTGTTCCCAGACTTGTTTCTCAATTATTGGGCTGAAATAGTTATGTAATTTCTCGTACTCTGCGTTCGCGTCGGTATCCGAGAGGAGAAAGAAGGAGGAGAACATCGTCGAAAGAGGGAAAGAAGAGGACATCACGTCGTCGTCTTCGTCCCCGGGACGATTTTGTTTTTGATGAAACCGATGGAACAATTCGTTCCTCCGTTGCACGTACCGGTAACTCAAATACGCCGGCAACGCGTGGTACCAAAACGTCGTCGTACGCTTCGCGTTTTCGTAGTTAAAGTACTCTGACGACGATGTTTTTGTCGTCGTCGTCGTTGCGGTCACCCCGATTGCTGCTGCGAGTGCTGCTGTCCCACCACCGAAAACCAATCGTCGTCCGACATTCAACATCATCGAAGAGTTCTTCAAACGAAAGCGTTAGTATATCTCCTCGTTTTTCTCGAGCGACCCGAAAGAGAAAGAAAGGAAGGAAAAGAGTCGTTCTCTTCCGTTTTCGTTTCACCACCGATAAAACCGGGGGGCAAATCGTCGATCGAAGCGTGGAAAACAAACTGTTACTAATTTGTGTGTTCTTGATCTGAAAGATTTGATTGAGAAATAAATACATCAAAAAGCGTTTTTATGAAGAGAAAAGTTGTGTTTTGTAGTGTCTTTTTTCATCACGTGTGCTGCGTTTCTTCTTCCCAGTATTCTCCTTCTTCCCAGTCGTCGAAATCTCCTTCTTCCTCTTCCTCTTCTTCTTATTCTTCTGATGTGCGTAACGTTCCATCTTCGTGAGACCAGCCTTCTGGGAGAGGACAGTCGTTGTCGAGGCAGTATTGTAAACACTCGGGGTGTTTGTTCTCGTGCGCGTAGCGTACCGCCCAAGAGCTCCACGGCGCTTTGGCGGTTTCGTGTAAGTACTTCAAACAGTCCAAGTGGCCGTATATGGCTGCATCCATACACGCATATGCGTTATTATATCTATAATTACGCTCAAAAAGATATTCGAGTATGTGAAGGTGACCATTTTTAGCCGCCCCTGAGGCAGTATTATAACTCCAAGGCGCTTTGGCTTCTTCGCGTAAATATTTGAGTACCTCGAGATGACCGTTTTTGGCAGCATTTCCACACGTCCACTCACCGATAGGACACTTCTTTGCCACGCAATACTTTACCATTTCCAGATTACCTTGTTCTACGGCCGCATTAATCGTCCCTGAATCCCATTCACACTTTTTCTCTTCTCGCGCCCACTTGAGCAACTCGAGTTGATTCGTTTGAGCAACTCTCCAGCAGAAATATGTTTCGTCCAACTCTTCTCCCAGAATATGCCTACTGCCCCAAGGATAATGCTCCCACGCAACTTCCAAAGTCGATATCGACGACATCTCTTCGACCTCAAACGTCTTTTTCAAATCATCCGCACGAGATGATCTCTTAATCAACTTTCTCGTCTCCGTATTCACCCCGTACAAGAATTTCACATCACTCGAATTCAATCTCGGCAAAATATGAGTGAAAGTAATATCGTCGTTATTCACAATCACGTCCCACAAATCTCTCTCACCTGTTCGTCTTTTCTGCGCTCGCGTCCTCGCTCCTCC
>Ga0115552_1001315_pt1 | contig 14369 bp, 13 predicted proteins | sample COGITO_mtgs_1103_3_FD_87178 | JGI IMG/M metagenome (GOLD analysis project Ga0115552, IMG submission 87178) | Pelagic marine microbial communities from North Sea - COGITO_mtgs_110328 | ecosystem: Environmental > Aquatic > Marine > Epipelagic | place: Germany:Helgoland, sampling site Kabeltonne...
GTTATTCGACGCCAAGAAGGTTGGTAATGTTTACATTAGAATGCACAGACTATAAACTTTGGAATACACCAGAGTTTGTAGAATATCTAGCTCATAATCAAGGTAAAGATATTGTTATTAATATCAATCCAGAAGCCATTGATATTGATGAACTTGATGTGTATAGATATATTGATGCATTTCAGTTTTCAAGTGTGAAAATAAAAACACGTAATCAACTGCAGAAGCATACAAAATACATTATACAACATATAACAGAAAATCCTTTTTTTGAATCTCAAGTAGAAATCAATTCAGAAATACATCAATGGAACCAAACCAAAACTTTTTTATGTGTATATGGACGTCCTATTGCAAGTAGACTTGGTTTTGCAAGTTGGCTTGATCATCATTATCCTGATCAGACTGTGATTCAATTTACAACACATTTCAATGATGATAATCCAAATTTTGAATGGAACAAGTTGGCTAGTTATGATTTAGATAGTTTAAAATTTGCAACAGATCTAGTCAAGAGCTTGCCGATACAAACAGTTAACAATATGCATTACAACAATCTTAGATCAGACTGGAATTGGCAAGACAAAGATATATTAAATTTATACAAAAGTATTTTTGTTGATGTAGTAGCTGAAAATCATAACCAAGGTGAAACTTTTTTTCCAACAGAAAAAATTACTCGACCAATTTATTGTAAAAAACCTTTTATTGTGTTTGGTAACAAAGATTATCTTGATTACCTACATCAAATGGGTTTCAAAACGTTTCATGATTTTTGGGAACAAGACTACGATGGATACGAACATAAAGATAGATATTGTGCAATGCTAAAAATTCTCGATCAAATTGGAAGCAAAAGTAAAAATGAACTAAAACAAATGCTTGATGATATGCAACCTATTTTAGACCATAATTATAACTTGCTTGTTGACAAGGCTTACAACTACAACATAAAGAAAATAGTATGACAATTAACAACAAAGGCGATGGTGTTGATGAGAATTTCAAAAGCGATTTCCTTAGTGATGCTGAACGTGCTAAACAAAAGTTAAACACTGTATCTCCTAGTTTCTGTTTGGCAAAATGGAAACAATTAAGTTTGCACTTAACAACCGGCATGAACAACAGTTGTTATCATCCTCCATTGCATAGAGCAGATGCAGAAGCCATCAAGTCTAACCCTAGTGCATTGCACAATACAGACTATAAAAAACAACAACGTAAACTTATGCTCGAAGGCACACGTCCGCCTGAGTGTAGTTATTGTTGGGCAATGGAAGACAATGGTAAACTAAGCGATAGACACTATCGAAGTGGTGAGCCCTGGGCAATCAAAGATTTTGAAAAGATTAAAAATGCTCCCTGGGATCAAGACATCACGCCAAGTTATGTTGAAGTAGATTTCAACAGTGCATGTAACCTAAGTTGCAGTTATTGTTCCCCACAGTACAGTTCAACATGGATGAAAGAAACACAACGGGAAGGTGCATGGCCGACTTCAACACCACATAATGATCCAAGTCACTTTGTAGGTGAACGTAGACCAATACCAGCACGAGAACACAATCCATACGTTGAAGCGTTCTGGCAGTGGTGGCCAACACTGTATCCTGAACTTGAACATTTTAGAATGACTGGCGGAGAACCAATGATGGACCGCAACACTTACCGTGTGTTTGATTACGTTCTACAAAATCCTTCGCAAAAGTTGCATTTAAGTACAACTTCAAATTTCAGTGTTGAAGAAAAACTTTGGCAACGGTATAAAGCCTATGTAACCATGCTTTGTGAACGAGAAGGTACAGTCGAACACTTTATGCAGTACGTAAGTCTTGACGGAATGTTTGAGCAAGCAGAGTACATGCGTCATGGTTTGGATTTTAATTTACTTTGGGATCGAGTAAATCAATTCTTAAATGATATACCTGAACGCAATAGTATTACGTTTATTATAACAATGAACAATCTAAGTGTAACTACACTTAAAAATTTATTTGCCGGAATACTCGGACTACGCCAAATATATAGTAACACTTACCAACGTGTATGGTTTGATACACCTGTGCTACGTACACCTACTTGGCAAAGCCTACAGATACTGCCTGAAAGTTATGTACACGAACTAGAGCTTTGTAAAATGTGGATGGATGATCAGTTGGAAAAGCCCAAAACACGTTTTAAAGGTTTCAAAGACTATGAAGTTGCTAGACTAGACAGAGATATTGCGTGGATGCGGAATGGTCAAAAACTTGATCCTGAGGATATCAAACAGAACAAGGCAGACTTCTATCGGTTTTTTAACGAACATGATCGACGCCGTGGTACCGACTTTCTAAAAACCTTTCCAGAAATGAAAGAGTGGTGGGCTGAGTGTAAATATCTTGCTGATAAGTTATAACGATAATTACATTTATGAAAGTTATAGTGACAGGTGCTGGTGGCTTCTTAGGAAGAAATACAGTAGAACATTTACGTCAACAAGGACATGAAGTTACTGCGTTTACACAAGATGTACGATGTAACTTGCCCTATGAAAGATTTGATTGCATCTACCATTTTGCAGCCTATGTTGGAGGACGTAAAGGTATTGATAACAATCGATGGCTTATTACAGAAAACATAGAACTAGATAGAATTACTTTCAAATGGGCAGAAGAATGGTGCAAAAAAATAATCTATCCTAGCAGTTGTGCGGCTTATCCAACATATTTACAAGAGCAACCAAATACTCCTATGCACGAAGAACAATTTGGAAGTAGTAAAACTTTTGATCTATATGGACTTGCAAAAATTGTTGCAGAAAGCATGTTAAAAACACTAGACATTCCTGTACACGTTATGCGACCTTTCAGTATATATGGCCCAGGACAAGACTTAGACTATCCTTTGCCAGCAATAATACAAAGAGCACGTCAAGGTGAGTGTAGTGTTTGGGGAAGTGGCACACAAACACGTGATTGGGTATATATAGAAGATGCACTAAAGATTTTTGAATTCTTGTTACACAAAGATGATCCTATTACAGTCAATATCGCAACAGGAAAAGCAATAACATTTAAAGAAGTTGCTGAAATAGTGTACAAAACAGTACATGGTATTACAATTCCTGTGCAGACACAAACCAATGAGCCAGAAGGTGCAGGACATAGGGTTGGTAGCACTGAAAGAATGAGAAGTTTAGGTTTACACTGTAACACTACACTTGAATATGGAATAAGAAAGATGGTACAATGATTGAACAAGTAGGCACACACTTTCCGTTAGATTGGCCTTATGGTAACGATGAATTGGATATCATAAACAAAACGCATGAGCAAATCAAAAAACATTTTCCAAATCAACGTAATTTATTAATTAACACTACTTGGTTTGGTAGTCAATTTGATAACAATTGCTGGACAGAAGCAATGAATCTTGAAGGTGCGTTTGATAATTTGTTTTTACTATGTGTTATTGATCCAGAATATCTTTTTCCAGAAGATCTACAAAAAATAATAACCAAATATAAAATTAAAAAAGTGCATAGAATTGGCATGTACGAAGGTGAACCAATGGAATGGAACTTTCATGCACTTATTGCAAACGAACGTATGCCTGCGTACACAGAAGAACAAGTATTAATGCGTAGTGCCGATTTTGCTTATATGCTATATCAAAGAAAACCAAGGTTGCATAGAATAGAAATCACCAACATCCTTAGAGAACAACCGCATTTGTTAGAACGTGGAATTGTTACACTAGGAGGAGTAGCAAAAGATGGCACAGATTGGCAACAAGGTTTAGAAGTAGTGCCAATGACAATAGATGATTTGCCCGCAGATTATAATCAAACGCAAGGTGACCATGACGATCATGCCGGAGTGCCAAATGATCTTGTTACTGTTGGACGTTTAGATTTATGGCAGAATCATTTTTTAAATGTGGTAAGCGAAACAGAATTTGACGAATGGAAACCTGTGTTTATGACAGAAAAAATTTGGAAGCCAATGATAGGACTGCGTCCATTTCATGTGCATGGAAATCCAAGATCTTATCAATGGTTAAGAGACAGAGGCTTTCGTACTTTTAATCATTATTGGAAGCATTTGCCTGTTGAAACAACAGGACAACATGATGCTTTAATGGATGTTATAAATCATTTAGTAGATATGCCACAATCAGCGATAGAGCAGATGTATGTTGACATGTTACCTGATTTGCTTTACAATAAAGAACGTCTCAAAGAGTTTAGCAAAGAGCAAAAACATAAAATGGAAAATGTATTTGATGTCTAAAATTTGGTGGTTCGGCGATAGCTGGATATACGGTGCTGAATTAGATGATCCTGTTAACCAATGTTTTGCAAACATTGTGTCTAATAAATTAAATCTAGAATATATAAATTTAGGACAAGGTGCAACAAGTATTGGTCATTTGGTTCATACATTTTTCAAATATATTAATAAGATAAAGACAACAGATATTGTGCTTTTTTTCTTAACAAATAAAACCAGAACTTTCATAAATGGTAAGAATTTAATGGCTAATGCATGGAAAAACACTGAAAATCTTCATCCACATAATAATGAATGGTATAGATATTTTCATGATGAAGAAGAAGAACAGTGGATGCTAGATAGAGATCTTATGCTTTTACATTCCTACTGTCCGCATGCAAAATTTTGTAATATTTACACTATCAATCACAGTGACTATATTCCAAGTGAAGCTTGGTTAATGCCAAGCAACACATGTATTGCTCAGATTGTTTTGCCTTATGTATACAAAGGATTTATACTAAACGATCACCCAGCACTATTAGATACTGAATGGAAAGAACAGAAACTCTATGTTGAAAAATATTTTGCTGGTGGTGGACATCCTAATAAATTAGGGCATGAAAAGATAGCAGAAAAAATTCTAGGATGTTTAAATGCCTAAACATGGTTCCAAAAGTACTTTTTAGTTTTTTCTAATACTTCTTCTGTTGTTTCTTGTCCGTGTATTGTTTTTACTGTTCGGCCTAATCTTTTTTGTATATCTAGTAATATTGGATTATCAAATGTCCAAGTGATATTTCCGTTGTAACCTAAATAAAGGTTACCAGGCATTATGGGATCAAGATCGTCCCAGGGTGGTATAAAAGCATGTTGTACTCCGTCCCACAAGATATGTCGCAGATCAATATTATTAATGTAGATTTTCTGTATTTCTACCCATTTGTCATCTCTATGATGATTAATTCCATAATGATGAAATTGTAAAATACTTTTATCTAGCTCAGGATTTTGAACTATTGTAAATTCTATTTTGTCTACGTTTGCTTCAAATCTTTTTACTGTGTTATTATTCCAGGATACTTCACATAAAGGCCATCCACTTTCATTATACTGACTGTGTGTTAGGTGTATACGGACGGTTATAGGAATTTCGTGCAATTTTATCATAGCTTTCGCGTAGCCTGGTTAGTTGATGATCACCATTCCATACTGTATAACCTAAATTCATTAGTAGTTCTTGCATTAATACTCTTCGTTTGCATCTTTCGAGTAGAGTCAAACTTGGATTTTTTTCGTTAATCCAATCCAATCCAAATAAATTTTCGTTACCAGTTTCTGTACTGAATTCTAAACCAAGGGCAGTACCATTTTGATGAAGAGGTGTACCTTCATCAATACTTAGTGTACCTCCAAGGTTCACTCCAAAAATAGTGCCATCAATTGCATATCCTTGGTATTTGGTAAACATTTCTAGAGATTCAACAAAGTTGTCTTCAGTTTCAGTTGGATAACCAGCAATAATTAAGAAGTAACAGTTTAACTCATTTTCTCTAAACTGTTCTAACGTGTAATCTAGATCACTATTACTGAATCCTTTTTTCATATGATCACGAACACTTTCACTCAGACTCTCAATACCCATTGCTAATCCGTTCATACCAGCCTTTGCGGCTAATTGATAGTCCTTAGGTTTAAGTTGATTAGGAGTTCGAACAATCCATTGTCCACCCCAGTGAAAAAACCTATCTCCAAGGTTATTTTCAGCATAATACTCATTGATTTTGGTATACAAATCTCTAAAACTTTTTAAACTACCGTTGATTAAACTATCTGTAAAGAAGAAATGCGTTACTCCGTACTTTTCGTAGTGATGGATCATCTCAGATGCTACACTCTCGCCGCTTCGATATGTATATTTTTTCCAGAAAGCATGGATATCACAGAATGTACATGCACGCACACAACCTCTACTGGTTGTTACTGGTAGTTGCACAATGTTATTGCTATACTTATAGGGTAGATCAATTATGTCATCATAATTTGGAAAAGCAATACCATCAAGGTTTGTTATCTGTACATAGTTGTCGTTGTTAATGCCAGATATTAAATTGTTTTCTTCACGCAGGATATTAACAAGTGCGTTTTCGCCTTCTCCGCGGATAAAAAAGTCAACTAATCCTTGATCTTTAAGTCGTGTGCCAAAATCATTTTTTCCGCTTGCAATGCCTGTAGTGCTTAATCCTGCACCTCCTACAATTATTTTACCAGAATACACAGGTCGTAATCTTTCTACCAGTTCTTCAGTGGCTCGTTGACATTCAAATGTGAATACACTTATTCCTAAAAATTTAGGTTGACATTCTAGAACTTTTGCTATACAATCTTTATACCATTCGTCCAAAATTACTTGGTCTTCTATGGTAATATTGTTGCTTCTGATAGTAAAATAGTTGGCAATACGATTTATTTGATCAGCATCGTGTAAGTTATTAAATAATGTTAAGTTAAAGTCTTTCACGGTAGCCAAAAAGCCAGCTTGCTCACACACACCTTTAAGTAGACTTGGTGCTGCAGGAGGGTAAACTAAACTGATACTAGGAACGTTTAAAAGTAATATATCCATGAACAATATTTATAACTGGCCATTATGGCATTGGCACTTTGAGTTAACTAGTGCTTGTACACTTAAATGCCCTCGATGTAGTAGAACTGAACTACCTGATGAACTAGTATTGGACAGTTTAAATTTAGAATTCTTTAAACAAAATTTCTCTGCAGAATTAATAGGAAACATAGATAGAATTAGTTTCTGTGGTTATGATGGTGATCCAATTTATAATAAGCAGTTTATAGAAATTTGTCAATATTTTAAACAGATAAAACCGCAAATAGAGCTTTATATTGTTACGAACGGCAGTTACAAGAAAACAACTTGGTGGGCCAATCTAGCTAGTGTCCTAAACAAATACGATCAGATACACTTCAGTATCGACGGCACGGATGAAGAAACAAATGTCCAATACAGGGTAAACAGTGATTGGAAAAGCATTATGTCAGGTGTACGTGAGCTTGCTGGTAAAAGTCCAAGATTGGTATGGGACTTTATCTATTTTCAACACAACTATCATCAGGTTGACAGACTCCGAGAAATGGCACGTGACCTAAAATTTGATGCTATCCGTTTTACCAAAAGCAACAAATTTGATACCTTTTACAACAATTACAACAAGAGCCTGACTCCCCCTAGTGAGTTTATCAGCAGTAGTGGAAGATTCGAAAGTAACACAGAATATATAAGCAATAGACAAATATACAACGACAGTTTTAAAAATGCTATCATGAAAAAGCACATCACCCAAGAAATTAACGGCATTCTACCATTGTGTATGCTAGGCTCAAAAGGTCTTTATGTAGACAGTCAAGGTTATTTTTATCCGTGTTGCTGGATAGTAAACAAATACAATACTCCAGTTTACAAAAAATGGTTAGAGCCGTCTCGAAATATAAAACAAAGCGGATTAGAAAGTGTACTAAATGCAAACTGTTGGAAAGAGTTTATAAGAAACATTCCTACAAATGAAATCTGTAAATTAAAATGTTCAGCCAGCGAAGTAACCAACGAGACCATTGTGAGGTGGTAATATATGATAGGATATATCGACAATTTTTTAACACCAAACGAAGTAGACTGGTTCAATTGGTATTGGAAAATTTTGCCCAACAAAATTGATACCGGCCAACGCCATCGTAGTATGGCATATTATGATCAGCCGTTTTTTAAACGTATCTATAAATTACTACAAAGTCGGATACTACCCAATGAAGAAATCACCACTGTGAATTTAAATTCTGATTATCTTCCTGGAGGAATACACAGTGATGGTTATATCAAACATGACAAAGATGATAGAATGGGACATACCTACTTAATACCTATCAAAATTGATGGTGACTTTGTTACAATCGTATTTGACAAAATAAGTGAAGAAGCAGTTACTCTTAATGCTGAATTGGGGTTAGGTAACAGCGGAATAGTGACATACCGCCAGGTAGATAGAAACTTTTTAAAATTAGAAGATACTCCATTCAATGAAGAAATTTACAATGAGTATCTCTCACATTTAGATAGAAATATACTAAATGGATTACAAGTAGAACAAGTGCAAGAATGGAAAGTAGGTCGGGCAATGGTATGGCCGAGAAAAAATTTACATTGCAGTGCAAATTTTGGTGACAATGTAATAAGAAATACAGTATTGATAGCAACTAAACTATGTTAAATTTATTAGAGTTAGAATTTGAAATGCAAGGAGAATGGCACATTGGTGTTATTGTTAATAATGATTTTTTATTTTATACTACTGAAAACACAGTTGCTATACCATTAAGACAATATCCTGCTGATGTACAACTTGTGTTTACAGGCAAAAGTTATCATATTGCTGATCATGCGGATAATTATTGTAAGATTAAGAATTTATATCTAAATAAATTATATTTTCCATATTTGATACACCAATGCGAACTATGCAGTGATCATTCAGATTATAAATCTATACCAGCATGCAACTTAATTAATTTAAATGGTGTATGGAAAATTACTATCAATAGTGACACCGTTCAACAACAGTTAAGGCAAATCATTGAATGAAAAAATATACAGATCAGAAACTCCAAGAGAATGAAACATTTCATGAATACAAAGCAAGGGTTATGGACCCTAAGAGTTCAAGTTTTTGCGGTGCTAAATGGTATTACAGTACAATTTGGTTAGGCAGTGGAATGACCACAAGTTGTCATCATCCATTGCCTCATCGAGCAAGTGAAGAAGATGTTCGGGCAAACTATAAAGCTCTGGCCAATACTTCCATTCGCAAGCAAGAAAGAGCAGAAATGCAAAAAGGTATACGTTGTAATGGTTGCGATTACTGTTGGCGTGTAGAAGATTTAGGTAGTTCCCAAATTAGCGACAGAGTTTACAAAACAGTGCTCTACGAAGATGATGCACTTGAGCAAGCCTATAATAGTAATCCCGAAGATGATTTTGATTTAAAGTATTTGGAAATAAGTTTTGATAGAACTTGCAATCTTGCTTGTAGTTATTGTAATCCTGCGTTTAGTTCTACCTGGGTAAAGGATATTAAAAACAACGGTCCTTATGAAGTTCTGCAGACAGATGCACAGGATCATTATACACATGCACATGACGATGCAGGCAAGTATGATCATGAGGATGCTAACCCTTATGTAGAAGCATTTTTCAAATGGTGGGAAGCAGATTTAAATAGAACACTGACACATCTGCGATTAACCGGGGGCGAGCCACTTATGAGCAAGCACACCTGGAAACTACTAGAATGGTTTGAAAGCAACAAAAGAGACTTGTATTTTGCAATTAATAGTAACCTAATTAGTAAACAAGAATTAATAGACAAACTAATTAAAGCGAGTAAAAATATTGGAGATTTTAATGTTTACACCAGTTGCGAAAGCGTTGGTCATAGAGCAGAATATATCCGTGATGGATTTGAATGGCACACTTGGACTCAAAACTTCGATCAACTAGCACAACAAGAACACATTAGTTTGCATAGCATGTGTACTATTGGTGCAATTAGCTTAGGTGGATTATTAGAATATCTCGATTGGTGCCTAGTGCAAAAAGCCAAATACAACAAAGACACTCCAACATTTACATTAAATATACAACGTTTCCCTAAATGTCAAAGTCCTCTGATATTGCCTATGCACATACGTGAAGGTTATGCACAAGAACTTGTTCATTGGAAAGATCAACACAAAGATGGTGGGTATCTACATGCAATGGAAATTGAACATTTGAATAGATTGATTGATTATTTAAAAGAGAACCATAATCAATTAGGTCCTCCAGATTATGTAGGAAAATTACAACAAGATTTTAAAAGTTATTATACACAGTTTGATAAACGACGCGGTAAGAATTTTACAGAAACTTTTCCAGAACTAGCAGGTTGGTACAATGGCTTATAATTACAATAGTAGCGATCCAATAAAAATCAAACTGGCAGACCTCGAAGAACGAGAACGCTTCTTACTAAGCGAAAGCAAAACCTTTTGTATGTATCCTTGGATACATCTACATGCGTATCCAACTGGAGAAGCCTATCCTTGTTGTCATGCTGAAATGGGTGTAGGGCAAGTTGGGAATTGTAAAACAAACACCATGACTGAAATTTGGAATTCGCCAGAGCAAAAGAAACTGCGTCAAGACATGTTAACGGAAACAGAAAATTCAGCATGCGGCCGTTGCTACGAACAGGAGAAGTCAGGCTTCTTCTCAGGTAGACAAAGTGCTAACAAACACCACGGACATCACATACACAAAACACAAGACACCGCAGAAGATGGTGCATACAAAGACTTTGCAATGACCTATTGGGATATACGTTTCTCAAACTTGTGTAATCTTAGTTGTAGAAGTTGTGGACATATATTTTCTAGTAGCTGGTACAAAGATCAAACTGCACTAGCTGGGCCAGACTGGGCAAAAAACAATAATGTTTTAAACTACGCTGGTCGTTTTGAAACTGACATGATGGAACAGTTGATGGAACATTTGGATCATGTTGAGCAGATATATTTTGCTGGTGGTGAACCTTGCATGATGGATGAACACTACGTAATACTAGAAGAACTTGAAAGACGTGGCAGATTTGATGTACGCCTAATATACAACACAAACTTCACACATGTAAAACTTAAAAATAGATTGGTGTTTGACTACTGGAAAAAGTTTGACAGTGTAGCAGTTGGTGCCAGTTTAGATGCTATGGGTCCACGTGCTGAATACATACGCAAAGGTACAAAATGGAGTGTGGTTGAAGAGAACCGACGACAGATGATGGAGATATGTCCACGTGTTGACTTTTATATTAGCCCTACACTTAGCATAATGAATGCCTTGCATATTCCTCACTTTCATAGAGAATGGGCAGGTAAAGGTTTAATAAAGGCACAAGATCTTAATATTAATATACTCCAAGATCCAGATTATTACAGAATAGATATTGCACCACAAGCGTATAAAGATCAGATTATCTCAAAGTATGAAAAACATCTTGAATGGTTAAGACCTCTTGACCAACTAAACAGAGCAACTGTAGGGTTTGAAAGTGCAATACAATATCTCAAAACAGACAATACACATCTTATAGAAAAGTTTTGGCAAAAGACCAATCAACTTGATGGTATACGTAATGAGAACATCCTGGATGTTATACCAGAACTTGGAGCATTACAGTGAAGTTACCGCATGAAAAATTTTGTGTATTGCCCTGGGTAAGTTTAGAAACGTCACCGATAGGCACAGTGCGTCCTTGTTGTTTAGCAGAAGATGAAATCACAGACAACGCAGGCAAGAAATACAGTTTGCTCGAAACAGATTTAAATGAGATACACGATAGTGATTATATGCAAACATTGCGTCAAGAGTTTTTAGATGGAATTCAACCCGAAACTTGTCGTAAATGTTGGAACGAAGAACGCAGTGGTCGTACATCAAAACGCATGCATACTCTAAACAGACTTGAACACATTGTAACAGACACAGAATGGACTGCAGATGCAAAGCCTCTGGTGTTTATTGATTTTAAACTTGGTAACATCTGTAATTTAAAATGTAGAATATGTGGATCATGGAGTTCAAGTACTTTTGCTGCAGAAGAAGTGCGGTTTGAAGGCAAAGATAGTTTTCATTATCAAATGCTAAAAGATGGAGCATGGCCAAGGCGTAACCAAAAATTTTGGACAGAAATAGATAAACTTATGCAACAGGTACGTTACTTAGAGTTTACTGGTGGCGAACCTTTCATGATACAAGAACACTTTGATTTATTACAAAGAATGGTTGATCAAGACATTGCATCAAATGTAGAAATACATTACAATACAAATGGAACACACTTTCCAGAACACGCAGAATCAATTTGGCGTCACTTTAAATTGGTTGAGATTGCTTTTAGTATAGACGATGTTGGTCCACGTTTTGAATATCAACGTGCAAATGCTATATGGGATGAAGTCAACACTAACATGGATCAATTTGAGGCTATGCGTGATCGTAACACAAACATACAACTACAAGTTTGTTCAACTGTGAATGTTTTTAATGTTATGTACTTGGAAGGCTTAGCAAATTGGATTGATCAACGCAGTTTTGATTTTGTGTATTGGAACATGTTGCACGAAGCACGTCATCATAGTGTTGGTACACTACCAGAACGTGCAAAAGAACTTGTATCTAATAAATTAATGAGTGCAAAAGTATCTGATTTTCACATGAAAGAATTTGTTAATATAGTAGATTTTATAAAAGCAGGTACAAGTTTGGATGGTACACAATTACGCAAGAGTGTAGCCGAAGTAGATCGGAGAAGAATCCAAGACTTACGCATCGATCATCCTGAACTAGCAGATGCAATAGATTACGAAGGACCTAAATCATGATATTAGTTGTAATAGCACTAGAAGAAGAACTACCTGGACCGTTACCAAGTGGATATAAAAAGTTAGTTACAGGAGTAGGAAAAGTAAATGCCAGTATTGCTCTGACACGTGAACTATGCTATAATTCTCCTGTTAATAAAGTAATAAACTATGGAAGTGCAGGTGGAAGTGCTGAGCTAAAAGGTAAACTAGTAGGTGTTAGTGCAGTAATTGAACGTGATATGGATTGTACACCACTTGGACTGCCTCTTTATGTAAGCCCTGGTGACGAAGAACAAATGATTGTATGTCAAACCAAACACGACAGTCTGTTTGTGTGCGGAACAGGAGACAGTTTTAGCGTGCCACATATAAACTATCAAATATGTGAAATGGAAGCATACGCACTAGCAAAAGTTTGTTATAAATTTAATATTCCTTTTGATTGCTACAAATATATTTCAGACAGCGATGCCGATGGCGAAGATCAAGGCAAGGAGTGGCGTGAGAATGTTCACAAGGGTGCAGAACTGTTTAGAAATACAGTATTAACACAACAGGATCAACTAGAACTGTGGTAAAACGTCCTGAACAAAAGCCAGAAACCTTATGTATGGCACCGTGGACACATACCTATCTTTCGCCACAAACTGAACGCAGACTTTGTTGTGCATCACGTGAACCAGCACAGAGTTTTGAACAGTATATTGACACTGAATCAGGTACAGGCAACTATAATCCAACTACACTAGAAGAGCATTGGAATAGCGATCATATGCGTGATGTAAGACGTAGAATGATGGCTGGTGAAAAATTAAGTGAATGTGAAGTTTGCACAAACAAATTATTAAACACTGACGTATATAGAACTTACTTTTGGCATCTGTTTCAACATCGATATGATGAGATATGGACTACAACTGATGAAACAGGCTGGACCAGCATGAAACCGATCAGTTGGGATTATAGATTTAGTAACTTGTGCAACTTCAAATGTAGGACCTGTGGAGATATGTTAAGCAGTTCATGGGAAACAGAACAACGCAAACATAACATGATTAATCTTGCCAATCCAAAAAACAATTGGATGCGTCCTGAAGTGCGTAAACAAATAAGCAAATTTCAAGATACACAGATTGAAAAAGAATTTTCAGATGCAGTTGAAGAACATAGGATAGAAGAAATATACTGGGTAGGTGGAGAACCACTCATGTATGAACAACACTGGCGATACATGAAACGTATAGTGGAACTTGGTGATGGTCCAGGATTGTATGCACGTTACAACACCAATCTAAGCAGAATAAACTATAAAGGTCAAAATCTCTATCACGATATACTTGCGAATATACGTGATTGGCAAATATGTGCTAGTATTGATGGCACAGGTGCTATTGGTGAATATATAAGAACTGGATTAAACTACGATCAATTTGTAGATAATTTTAAACAAGGTTGTGATGTTGCAACGCACAGACGACAAATGCGTTTAGACTTTACTCTTACATTACCTGGATTGTTTGAAGTTGAACGCATACAACAATTAGCCAATGAACTAGGTGTTGAGATACTTGCCAAAGTTATTTTTACATTTACACCTGATATCATAATGTCACCACTTGCATTGCCGAGAAAAATATTAGA
>Ga0115552_1001328_pt1 | contig 14271 bp, 10 predicted proteins | sample COGITO_mtgs_1103_3_FD_87178 | JGI IMG/M metagenome (GOLD analysis project Ga0115552, IMG submission 87178) | Pelagic marine microbial communities from North Sea - COGITO_mtgs_110328 | ecosystem: Environmental > Aquatic > Marine > Epipelagic | place: Germany:Helgoland, sampling site Kabeltonne...
AACAATTACAAGAAGGTAAATCATTAGATAGTGGTACAGATGGTAAAACAAAAGCAAACTTACCTAATACTAATACACGAGTAGCAAATCCATTAGCACTTAATATGTATGTTTTAGGATATACACCTGCTAAAAAATTAGTAGTTTGTAATGATGTTGTGAAGAGAAATCTTGCTACATATTTAAGTGAATATCGTCCTGTAACAGATGCTGTAAATATTAAAGACGCTTACATAATTAATTTAGGAGTTAGATTTAGTATTATAGCAAGAGTAGGATTTAACAAAGATGAAGTTTTGTTAAGATGTATAAATGCTATAAAATTCTTTTTTAGACCTGACGATTGGCAAATCAATCAACCAATTGTTGTTGCTGATTTAGTTAGAGAAATAGCATTAGTAGATGGAGTTGCATCAGTAGTTCCTCCTCTCGAAGATAATCCTGATAAGTCTCAGGTAATAATTTATAATCGTTATGAAAAGGGTTCAAATTATTCAGGTAACATTTATGACATCGGTTCAGCAACTAAAGATGGTGTAATTTATCCTTCAATCGACCCAAGTATCTTTGAATTAAAATTTCCGAATAAAGATATAGAAGGTAATTGTATAGGCGATTCATCAAGTGGCGCCGGGTACTAAGGAGTAAGTAATGCACTTTTTTACATTCGCAACAGAAGATACGGTTTTATACGAAGCATCTGAATCTAATAATTTTGGATTAGATGAAATAATTGAAGTACGAAAAGATGTTGATGATGCTGGTGTGTCTGTCAATGTTTCAAGAATTTTAGCACGTTTTGATTTACAAGCTATGAGTCAAAGTGTAGTTAGAGCTAACGCAGGTGCGACTGCTAAATATTATTTAAATATGTATGATGCTGGTAGTGATAATTTAACTACTTCACAAAGTTTGTATGCTTATCCTACAAGTGGTAGTTGGAATATGGGAAGAGGCAAAACTACTTATAGTCCTGCGGAAACAGAAGGGTGTAGTTGGGCTTATAGAACAGGGCAGAATGAAGAAACGTATTGGACTAAAGCAGATATAAAAGACACAGGCGGTGCTTGGATTAGTGGTTCAGGATATGAAGCATCTCAAAGTTTTATACATACAGATACTGAACTTGATATGAGAATGGATGTTACTGATATTGTTAATAAATGGTTTAGTAATAATATTACTAATAACGGATTTATGGTTAAACGTTCAGGTTCTATTGGAAATAATAATGTACTATTAGATGAAGGTTCAAGTACACAATTAGGTAATTTTAAATTCTTTTCACGAGATACACATACTATATACTCTCCGAGATTAGAAGCAGTTTGGAACTCACACGTTTGGAATACAGGTAGTCTTCAGAAGTTAGATGCGAGTGATTTAGAAGATTTACAAATTTATAGTACTAATTTAAAATCAAGATATTCAAATGAGTTTGATGGTAAAATACGAATTGTAGGTAGAACTAATAATCCAACATTAAGTAATTCTCCTACAGCATCTGCATATAGTGTAGTAAAGTACTTACCAACAGGTTCTCAATATTCTGTATTAGATAATTACTCAGATGATGTTGTTATACCATATGGTACAGGCTCGTACATATCGTGTGACTCACGTGGAAACTTTATTGATTTAAACACTTCAGGGTTGCAAGTTCAGAGAGAATATAAATTATTAATAAAAGTAATAAGTGGTTCTTTTGCAGGTAGCAATGGAACAGACACAGAAGTTATAGATAATAAATTTACATTTTTCATAAAATAATGCCTTATACAAAAGAACAACTTGAAAACAACGAATATTTTCAAAATTTAAAACTTGAAAACATCCGTGAATATGAAGAAGAGAGACAACTTTCTATTGCTGAGTTTGAAGCATCTTCTTCTTTAGACGATAATAATCAAGTTATGAGATTAAATAATATTCCTACAGCCCCTATTCAGAGTTATGAGAATCCTGAAACGGGTGCTGCGGACAATAGTCCTACTACCTGGGTAAAACTTTCAAGAAAACAAACTAAGTTAGTACGTGGTGAAAAATTAAACGAAATAATTAACAGAGAATTTGAAGAGTTATAATGTCAAGTAAACTATCAGATAGAGATAAGATTTTATTAAAAGCCGGCGGTACATTTACTCCCGGTACACGAAAGTATGAAGGCGGTGTTTATGGTAATGGTGAAGATAGAGATTACGCTTTATTATCTATAATAGAACCTTCAACCGATAGAGTAATTTTAACAAAAGAACTTGAACCTACAACAGAAGGTGATAGAGTAATTGTAAAGCCTGGAATTGATATAAGAGAAATGGGTTTTGTATCAGGAAGATTTAATTTTAAGTATGAATTTTTCAGAACATTAGCAGGTAGTGATAAAATAGTTTTAGTCAATACAAAACAACAACAAGCAGGTGAAATATATGATGGTCCATACTTTATAAATCCTAAAGGTGAATATTACTCAGGAGCTCCTGGACAAGATACAGGCACTCAAGTTGAATTACAACCTTTAAAGATGAACTATGAAGTATCTGAAATAAGTTCTAATAGTGATGAAATTAGAATACGTGCGAGAAATATAAATGACGAAGTTTATAAAGACGACTTATACGATAGGGCGTTTGCTTTTAAAAATGTTGTAATTGATGAAGATTATAGATTAAAAAGAAATGAAGAACCTAAATTAAGATTTTATAATCCATTTAATCCTAATATGTCTTCAACTGCTAATGCAGGATTTAATGCGGGTACAGGCCACCCGCCCGTTGATGACGACCCTACGGCTTCTCATATAATTTTAGAGGATGGTGGTCAATTTTATTTTAAAGATTTAATGGATGGTGCTTCTATACGAATAAAAAATGCTTATGTTATTGGTGAAGTAGAGACTACATTAATTACAGACCGAAATATTTTAACTAACCCGGGCGGTGATACGATAGTATTTGATGATGCGCTTAATCCTTTATCTCCATCAGGTGTTTATGATACAGAGTTACACACAGATGCTATTACCGTAGAAGCTTGGTCAGATGGTATTATACCTTTTCAAAGTACGTTAGATGAACATTACGGAACAGCTGCTGTAGGTAGTCACGCTAAGTGGGTACAAAATGAAGGTCGTAATGGTGGTTCTTGTATAAAGTTTGTTGATACAAATGCTATATATAGAAATGATTCTTTATGGCCCGCAGGTGCGAGTATACATAGACCATTAGTTATTACTACTTCATTACCTTCTATTTCAAACTTTGGTGTTACACCAGGTGAAGATTTATTTTTCTTGAAATTTTATCAAAAGAGTTCTAATATAAATAAAGGCGCTACTATAAGAATTAAATATGCTACAGGATTCGGAATAGGTGAACCAAGACCAATTGAACCGCCGGCGGGATATCATCTACCTGGTTCAGATGAACAATTAAATGATTCACCATTAAATGCGCCTGAGGGTTATTTAGCAGAACCAGCAGAAGCTATGCCTTCAACACAATTAGTAGATGGTATAGGTGAAGATGATTTGTCACCTGGAAAACAATGGTTTGTTAGTTCTATACAAAGTGGATTATATGTATGGGAACCTAATTACGATAAATATAATTTATCTGATGGTACTGATAATACTTTACCTTTAGGCATACGAAAAGTAGGAATAGAAGACCCGGGTTCAGGTGCACCTGAAACAACGTGGATTTGGCGAGGAGTAACTTGGACACCTAAAAATCCTCCAAACATAGCAGGATGTAATGACGCTCGAGCATTAAACTTTCAAAGTTATGCAACTGAATTTTTAGAAGGCTCTTGTATATATCAACAATCAGTTCTTGCATCACCGAGTGATTTTGATGTAGTATTTAGAATTAGACATCAAGAGTTTTTTCAGAGTACGCATAGTCCGTGGGTTGAATTTAACGGAAACTACTCTACTTTTTTTATGAAATATGATGAAACTTTAGGTGACTATCATATTTGGCAAACAAAACTTGGAGGTTCTGAAAGTCAAGTAAATTATTCTTATGGAATAATGACACTCTTTTCTAATATGAAGCAAGAAAGCGTTCATACATTAGGAGATAGTTCTGTACAAGTAGCGAAAACTCAAAATAATAAAATAAGTAATGCAGTAAACCAAGACAATCCAGGTGCTATTGCATTAATGAAAGATTTTGGTAGGATAAAAGATATAACATTTTATGATAAGCCGGGTAACGATGGCGGTGGTAAGAAAAAAGTTTTATTAGTATTTGTAACATTTAATCAAGACTACAGAGATTTCTTAAAAGAAAAAGGTGCTATAGACGACCAAGAACAGGGTTGTATAATGGAGATAGGTTCAAATGACAAATCTTATAGAGGAGTACAGGAAATTGAAACTTGGTCAAAAGAAGTTCAAGGTGACGCATCTATAGGAAATATGGATGAGTTTAGACATTCTGTAATGGAAGATAATGGAGAAAGTGGTGCTGGGCCAAGACATTGGCTATTGAGTACTACAGGTCCACCCGAAAGAGCAAAAGCAGAAGGTGGTTCAGGTATATTAGACCAATACAGAACTGATGAAGATTATTTTCCTGTTTGGATGGGTAACTTAGGTTCTTACGATGCAATATTTGGTGATGAAAGCGCAGATAAAGTAATAGGTATTTCAGGAGACCAAGTGTTTGCTACAGAAAATTCTGTGGGTAGTTCTATAACATCGTTTTTACCAGGATACCCTAAGCCTATATCTGATGCGTATCCAGGAGTAGGTGTTAAAGATTTATATGTAAAATATGGATGTGCTAATCCATATGCAAATAACTATGGACAAATTAGTGAAGGTGATTCAGCTGATTCTCCTCAAGAAGATGTAGGCGAAAATCCTATACAAACAGCAAAAGATAACATAGAAAATTCAGAGATAGGTGCTGTAATACCTTGGCCTGTCTATTCTACATCATTCGTTGAAGTAGGAACATCAAACCAAAATCGAAATATAATCCAAGGTAGACCTCATAACATAAGAACTAAAGATTCTCTTCAAAATACATTACAACAGCCGACTATCAGTATGTTAAGAAGTTTTGGAGCTCCTAATATCGATGGTGGTAATTGTGACTTTTCAGTTAGTAATGACCCGTTACGAGACGGCACACTTTCGCCTTCAGGTAAATGGAAATGGAATGGTCCTGATGCTACTTGGGAATTTCAAGGAGATTCACCTGCTTCTGTAACTTATGGATACGCAGATTTAGTAGGAACTGATGATGAAAACTCTGTACTAAATGAGACTTCTAATGTTTGGAAATCTGCTGAAGGTAAAGCATTAATACCGAATAATATTTTATTAAACGAGCCTATGGAACTTGTAGTTGAAGGTCATCGTGTAGGCGGTGTATTAGGAAATTCTTCTCAAGGTATCGTATGGGTTGATGATTTTGATTTAAGATTTGAAAAACCAGGACAAACTTCACAACAAAATTTATATGCTGATTATATTGGTAATATAGTAAATGTAGAAGGAACTGATATTGTAAAACTTGATAAGAGTTTTGATGAAGTAGGGCAACAAGTTGGTGCATTACAAACGCCTTCTAATACAGGAAGAACTTCAGTAACAAGACAAGGACTTCCAGGAGATGTAACAAAAGCTTTTAACAATTTTGAAATACGTTATCGTGTAAATGATGATGAAGAATTAAGAACATATTTAGAAGTACGAGGACAAAAATATCTTACAACAAATTTTAAAATAGACACTATAAGTGAAGTAGATTATCCACATGGTATAGTTTATAAATTATATGAACCATTACAAAGTGATGTATCTGAATTTGATGGTGTGAAAATTGTAAAAGAAATGTTAGAGCCATATGAAGATTCTATAGACTTAATTGATTATGTTCCACAACCAATAAATGGTACGGTTTTATTAAGTCCTAAACTTGAAGATACAGATGGTCCTGTTAGAGCAAGACCTACTACTTTCAAAAAAGAAGATGATATACTGACTTCAAATGATTTTATTAAAGAAGCGTTACAAGATAAAGTTTTATCAGGCTCTTTAGATAACGCTGAACTAAACGTAGAATATTCTAAAGGATTTGAAGAATTTGTACATTTTTCTTCTGCGGAAAAAAGAATCAGTAACTTTAAACATAAATTAAATTTAATAGAAACTTATAATGTTGAATCTGCGAGTGCTGCTTCATTGACTCAAGCATCTTATGATACAAACAGAAAAGAAAGTGATGTTTGGCATAATAGAATACGTGATGTTAAAAATAGTTTTGATGGTTTCGAATCTTATATGTACTTTCAATCAAGTTCAAACGCTACATCTTCAATGGGTCAATTTTATGATAATTCGTGGCCAAAGAAAAGTGGTAATGGCAGTGGAAATAATCCTTATGTGTTATATTCTATTTCAGAATCAGTAGCAGTAAATTGGTATGATAGACAAATAACAAGTTCTTCTTTATATGATACTAAAAACGGAAATTATTTAATAAACAATACACCTGAGTTTTTAAATACACAAGATAATCAAGCATACTTAGATTTTATGAAAATGACCGGTCACTTCTTTGATAAGATTTGGTTGTTTACAAAACATATGGGTAAGATTAATGATAGAAGAGAAAGTGTAACTGAAGGTCTTTCAAAACAATTATACTATTCTGTAGCTAAAAGTCTTGGATGGAGTTTACACGATGGTAAAGATTTAATCGATTTACCTAATTATATTTTAGGTCAACGAGCAAGTGGTTCTGTAGGAACATTTGAAGAAATAGAAAGAACTGAACAAGATATTTCACGAGAGATATGGTCAAGATTGATTTCTAATATGCCGTACTTTTTAAAAACAAAAGGTACCGTAAGAGCATTAAAAGGTTTAATTAATTGTTATGGTATACCGAGTTCAATTTTAAGAGTTCGTGAATATGGCGGACCTGATACTCCAAGTTCTATTAATTATGCTGTTGATAGAAAATTCACTAAAGCTCTTGGGTTTGATGGTAGTCAAAAAGTATCGTTTGTTTCAGAGAACAGAATAAATGCTGAGAATAAATCACAATCACCTGATACGTTTGAGTTTAGATTTAAAGCACCATTTAGTCAAGACCAATTTATTTGGGAAAAAGGTAACAATCAAATGGGTGTAATAATGAAAGATAATGGTGGTGCTGATAATATCGGTAGTCTATTATTTTTTATATCAGGTTCAGGCGCTAACAAATACAAAGTTGTTTCGTCTTCTGATATGCCTATTTACGATAATGAATTTTATAGTGCTATGATTCGTAGAAGTCCTGCAAGTGCATCTTTGACAAGTAACGTAAACTATAATTTAGTTGTAAAGAAATATGATGCGGGTATCGACAGATTTCAATATGTATCATCTACTACTTTAAATGTTAATGGTGCGAATGCCGCATCACAATCTTATAATGCGTCTTGGGATGCTAATGCTACAGCTTCTATAGGTGGTGATGGAACATTTAGTGGTGCTGCAACAGGTTCATTAAATTTTGGAGGTCGAACCGTACAAAGATTTTCAGGTTCATTAATGGAATATCGTGTTTGGACAGAAGTATTAAATACAGGCTCGTTTGATAATCACGTTAGCAATCCAAAAGCATATGATGGTAATAGTATTTCGTCTTCATATGAATCTATCGCAACAAGATATTCTTTTGATGATAATAAAGATTTAAGTTCCGACACGAGTATAGCAGATGTCTCTGCTAAAACAACTGATTTAGTAAACGCTACAGCTAACGGATTTACAAGAAATTCTTTTCACGATGTAGTAGATAGAACAAAAAGTTTAATACCTAATTTAGGTCCATCAAAAGTGTCTTCTAACAAGATGCGTGTAGAAAATGATGAAATCAGACCTGAGTTTAAATTTGTAAGTGGTAGTGATGGTAGATATATTGAATTACAATCTGAAGTTCCGATTGGTCGAGGTAGATATGATTTCGCACCGAATGATAGTAATAGAGTTGGCATATATTTTTCACCATCAGATGCAATAAATCAAGATATAATTGAATCATTAGCTAATATAAATTTTGATAACTATCTTGGTGACGCTCGTGATTCTAATAAAGAAACATATCGTGGTTTATCATTAGCACAAGATAAATATTGGCAAAAATATAATGCACCTTTTAACTTTTGGCAGTATCTAAAATTACTAAAAACATACGACCAAAGTATATTTCCACAATTAAAGAAATTACTTCCAGCACGTGCTAATGCAAGATTCGGTATTTTAATAGAACCTAATTTACTTGAACGTAGTAAAGAAGTTTTAGGAAAACGACCAACATTTACTGAAAGATTTTATAGTAAAACTATTAAGATGGATAACGAGTATAGTGAATCTGCTGACTACAAAATGTTTGGTCAACCATACGCACCGTCTACTGATACAAGTTTTGATGACATAAATCAAGCAATACAATTTTATACGAATGACCCGAGTTCAAGTGCTTTAGTGATTCGAGGCGAATCAACATATTATCAAGGAGTACTATCACAGAGTAGATTAGAAAACTTTGAACATTCTATATACGAAGTACAAGGTACTCCAGGAGACTATGTAAGCGCGTCTGTTACTTTTGGAGACGCATTTAAAGACCAACAACCTTTACAAGCATTTTACTCAAGTTCTCGTTTAAATCCAAAACGAAGTAAAATTAATTTATTTTATAGTGGTAGTGGAAAATTTGGTTGGTTAAGTGCATCGATGCATATGCCATCAAGTTTTTCTTATGAACCAGCAGAAGTAAATGTTCCTGCGGACTCATCTACTGCTATGAGAAGATTATTTTTTGAAGGAGTAAAAAATACTAAACTTACTACAACAGATAAGCTCGAACCTGTAATAGTAAAATTAACTTCACCGACAAGAATCATAACAAAAGAGCCAGGAGATTCGAAACTTGACATCGAATAATGAATAAAAACTTAATAAACCAATATTTAATATAGAAGAATAGTCTATAATTTCATATTATCTTAGGAGCTTTAAGATGGGATTTTTAAATAATACAAATATAACCGTTGATGCTGTACTCACTAAAAAGGGTAGAGAACTTCTTGCTAAGGGTGAGAATCAGTTCAACATAACAAAATTTGCTTTAGCAGATGACGAAGTAGATTATCGCTTATGGGATGTAACACATCCTAATGGTAGTGATTACTATGGGACGGTAATTGAAAATATGCCGTTACTCGAAGCGTTTCCTGATGAAAATCACGTAATGCGATATAAGTTAGTAACTCTACCTAAATCAACTCAAGCGATGCCTATACTTGAAGTAGCACAAAGTGCAGTTACTTTGAGAAGATTGAATTCCGTAAGTATAATCAATCCAAGTACACAAAACGGGTCTGATGATACTTTAGGATATACTTTTATTCTTCATAATCAATCAGTAGCAAGACTTAGAGTTAGAGCAGGTGCACAAGTCTCTGCAGGCGGTACAACGGTACCTTTCTTCTTAGATGAAGATGATTTACCAAACAGCATTTCTGTAGTTGGTAAGAGTGTAGAGATTAGACCTAAAAGATTAACAAGAACACAGACCACACAATTAACTATTGTTGGTAATGAAACCGCAGCGACTACTACAATCAACTTAACCGTTAATCGTAATAGAACTTTTGGTGTAGCTTCAGCAGCTAATCCACCATCAGGTTTTCTACCATAGACCATAGGAGGAATGACTAATAGCAATTTACGAAAGATTTCAAACTGAAGCAGATAACCCTGATAATCCTGATGTACTATCAGGAATTAGAGATGTTATATCTTCAGGTATGTGGACAGGTGGTTCAGGCACTCTCCAATCATTTTATTCATCTTCTACACAATCAGGCTCGACAGGTGCATATTACTTAGATGTATATTCAACAAGTCCGGCTACTGATACTACAGCTGAAATTCAGTTTAGTGTAGCTTATGGTCACTTCAATGGTAGTGGCTCTATAGGCGGTAGAGGTATAGCAGGAAATAGAGCAGCTGCGGCGATATATGGTCAGATGTCTAACATATTATTAGGACCAGGCGAAGATAAATTTGTTATGGGAGATGGTAAAGTTCTTAATCACGCATATTTTATAGCTTTACAAAGAGCAAGATTACGTGAAAAGATGGACCCAGGTAATTGGGAACTACATATGTCCGGTTCAAACAATACGGTAAAATTTATAGATGATTCAGGTGCTACTACAGACCCTACGGTGAATCAAGGTGGAAGAGTTTTTAATATTGTTAGTGGTTCTATCTCAGGTGGTACTGCAACAATACATAAGACAGCCGCACTTGAAACAGCAAGTGGTAGTGTAGGACTATTTTATCCTGACTTAGGTGTGTTAGTTTTTAATCCACATTATCTTAAAGGACAAGCAACAACACATCTTGGATTTTCAACAGGTAGTAATTCTAACGGCGGGAATACCGTGAAGTTCTTTAATGCAATAAGTTCTTCAAATTACTTTACAGCTCGTAGAGAAGAAGTAATAAGTTCTACACATTATTTTTGTAGAGTTGGTAATAAGAAATTTAACTTTTCAAGTAACCCGACTTACTTTACTGCTTCAGACGGTTCGTTTACACAACCTACGTTTTTTAAGAATCCTAAATCTTACATAACACAAGTTGGACTATATAACGATGCTAACGAATTATTAGCAATTGCTAAGTTAAGTAAGCCTCTATTAAAATCATTTGCAAGAGAAGCTATCGTAAAAGTAAAACTCGATTTTTAATAAGGAGGGTTTAGGGTGTTCAGAAGAATAGACCCAAAAGATGTTAGTGTAACTCCTTTCCAGAGCCACAAAGCGTTTTCTTTTACACACGTAGATTCAGGCTCAGGAGTGTATGGTTATAAAGCAGTATCATCTTCTACTTGGAATTATGTGAGTGAAAGTGATGCGGTTTCTTTTGCACCGACTTCGAGTGAGGGTACAACTCAATACTATTATAAAAAGCCATCATACTTTTGGGCACGTAACAGATATTATAATTCTTTTACAGATAGAACAATAGGACCATTTAATAATTTTGGTGGCTCTAATGTTTATACTAATCTTACTTTACACAATCAATTAAATATAATATCTATACCTTCTGTATATTATGGTGAGAAAATAAAGCCATTCAGTATTAATCTAACAGATAATAGTCCTTCACATTTAACGGTGACTTTAAAAGATGATGGTTTTGGTAATTTATATGACCATGCTTATTCTGCTTCTTTTGCCGCGTATCAATCTTCATCATATGACTCTACTAAACTAACTGCTACAGGTTCAGGAGGACCTCAGTTATTAGGAGGAGTTGTAGGAAACGTATTTTATACTGATGGAATAATTGCAATTACAGATACAGGAAGTTTATACAAAAATGTAGGTGTTGATTCAGGTAGTAATGGTTGGGAATTAGATTTTCAATCGTCTGTAAAAAACTTAGAATACGAATATTTTCTCGATGTTCCTGAATTTAAATTTAATAAATCTACAAATATAACAACTACTTTTCAACGAAGTGGTTCTATAACCGTACCTGAAAGTGGTTCTGCATATAAGTTCTTCCCGCCAGGAAATGCACCTACACACGGTTTAAATACCAAGAGTGCAAGTTCGTATGGTGAAAGAAAATATACTGCAACAGATAAGATAAACACATTTGTCACCCACTCAACGTTCGCACCGTATATCACCCAAATTGGTCTTTATAACGACCAAAATCAGCTGTTGGCTGTTGCTAAATTAGGCAGAGCGATTAAGAACGATGATGAGTTAGCTCTTGGATTTGTTGTTAAATTTGATGTTAACTCATAATTATAGATATGAAACTAAAAGACATATTAAACGAAAAAATTACTATCGATGTTGAGATTGGTGATACTATTCTTACAGGAAGATTCAAGAATAAAAAGACTAAAGTAAATTCTATTGAAACTGACCAACACGGAATGCCTACTATTAATGGTAGAAAAGTTACTACATTTCGTATTGTGAAAAACAAAGAAGAGAATATTATGAATAAAAAGAAATTAGTAAAATTTATTGAGGGTGTACAAAAAGATAGAAATGATATGGCTCTTTATATCATAGATTTAAATAAAGAATTATCCAATGCAAAAGTTTTAGCTAAAAAACATCCAAAGTATAAAAAGTATATAAAATTTATTCAACAAGATATAAAAGATGCTGAGAAGAAATTAGCAAAGTTAAAGTCTGTAAAAGAATCTATAAAGCAAAAAATTGTTGAGTTAATGAAAAATGCAGATAATTAAATTAAAAGATTTACTATTAGAAAACGATAAGTTTTATCCCGCACATACAAAACAAGCAATTAATTGGGTAACGATGAAACAATACTTACCATTATACCCAAAACAAATGGAATCACTTGTCGGTAAACAACAAGTAAATTCATTTCACGTTACAGGTCCTGGTACAATAAAGAATGTTGGAGAATTGATAGGTAAGAAAAAATCTATATCTACTTTTACACGTGCTAATAAAGGCTCACAACTTGCAAAAGGTCGTGGAGTTCAAACAGGAAGCGGTGGTGTTATATTTTATTTAGAAGGTACTATGTTAGCGAGAAATTATATGGATTTCGACACGGTTCCTGATAAGAAAGGTATGAGATGGGTAGATGTTCATTATCTCACACAAGATAGATTACATTTTAAAAACTATCTAACAAAACAAGGTATACCTGATACTTCTACGTGGAGAGATGAAGAGTGGGAGTTACAAGATAAAATTAAAAATAAACCTGGGAACAAAGATTTAAATTGGAAAGAATTAAACGGATTAGTAAAAACAGAAATGAATGCAAAAGCAAATAAATTAATTAAAAAACATATTGATGCTTCAACTAAATATTTAAAACAACACAAAAAAGAGTTAATCAAAAATCTAAGAACACCTGCAGATAAAGGTTCTGCTTGGTGGAATGAAGTTCTTGTGTATGGAATAAAAGTTATAGATGTATTTGTTTTGAAACGAGTTTGGGATGATTATTATTTTCAAAAAGATTCAGGATATGATGATTATAAACAAGACTCATACAAAAAAGACTTATTTAAGTTTGTACCTGAGAGTAAAGTTTCGATAGGAACACCAGCACAATTTCGTAAATGGTATAATGCGAGAGAAGGTATTTTAGATGATTAAACTTGAAATAAAAGGAAACAAACAACAAACTATAACTAAAGTATGTAATGAGTGTGGTAAACACATTCAAAATTTAGGAGTAACAGATATTATAGTCAATAATAAAAATAATACTATAACACCTAAAGATTCTGATGGTAAAGATATCACACGAAATGAGCTACCTGAAGAATTAAAAGTATCTAGGTGTAAGGATTGTGAGTAATGGATTATAAAGAACAATCTGAAAAAATAAAGAAAACACTCACAGATATTAAAGAGATGAAAGAAGAAATTAGAACTTATATAAAAACAAGAGGTGCTGTAACAGGTTCTTATTTTAATAAAAAAAAGCTTGACAAGTTAAAGAAAAATGATTAAATTAAAACATATATTAAACGAATATATCTCCGGTAGCCAACTAAATCAAGTTGAAAAACACCTTGATAAGATATGGGCTAAAGTAGGAGTAGATGTAGAGTTTACACGACATTTTCACGATAGAGTAAATGATTTTAGAAATGGTAAGCCTATCTCTTCTGCTGAGGTGATAAAGATATTTAGACAAGTTTACAGAAAGTATGGTAAGCATATAGCTTCTTTACCTGATGGTGTAAATATTTTATTTAAAGATATGCAAACAGATATTAACGTACCTGTAGTATTACGATACGATGATAAGAATAAAGAAATAGATATGATATCAAAAACGGTTATGAGAAAAAAGAATTTTAAGTCAAGTACAAAAAAATATGTAGTTGAATCTACTTCAAACACATATGGTGCAGATGATGGTGAACCTGACACAGGATTTTTAGCTGGAGATAAAGTACGAACTTTAGGTACTTTAAAAGGTAAGCCTGAGATGTGGTTTAATCGTGGTGAGTATAAACAAATAGATTTTCCTAAAGCTGATTACATTTATGGTAAAGGTGAAAAAGAAGAGTTTGCTGTAATAAAGAAAGCATACATAGAAGATGTAGAAGCACAACTTGATGCTGAAGATACATCTTGGGAAAAATATGTAAAAGAAAATGTTTTACAAGAAAGAGTAGACTATCTTCATATAGCTACTGAAATAGTTAAAGCATACGGACT
>Ga0115552_1001332_pt1 | contig 14240 bp, 6 predicted proteins | sample COGITO_mtgs_1103_3_FD_87178 | JGI IMG/M metagenome (GOLD analysis project Ga0115552, IMG submission 87178) | Pelagic marine microbial communities from North Sea - COGITO_mtgs_110328 | ecosystem: Environmental > Aquatic > Marine > Epipelagic | place: Germany:Helgoland, sampling site Kabeltonne...
GGCGAGCTTTTTCAACTTGGAGTCCTCTCTCTTCTTCTCGTCCAGGACGTCTTGGTGCGACATCCCGGCTTTCTTCGCCTTCAGGCGGTTCTCCTGCGCCGGTGTTTTCCCCATCTCTTCTTTCGATGATGATGTGTGGTTTTAGAAAGACCTTCTTCGTTGTTGTTGTTGTGTGGAAGTATTATTTGATGGCTGAAATCACTCGAAGACTCTCGATGCAAAAATTTCGTCAAAACTGCACTTTTTTGGTCAAGACTCTCGATGAAAAAATTTCGTCTCAAACTGCACTTTTGGGTCAAGACTCTCGATGAAAAAATTTCGTCCAACTGCCCAAAAAGGTCAAAAAGACAAAAAAATTCAAAAAATTTTCTCTCCTCTCTTTTCTCACTTTCTTTTGCTCTCTGTGATATACACATCACATATCAAATCATCATCACATCATCATCATGGAGGCCTTGGAAGCGGCGGTTTTGTCGCGGAAAGGAGGAGGAGACGAAGACAAAACGCGGAGAAAACTTTGGCGAGAGCCTTTGAAACAGATCGCGGATTTGGAAAATCGAGAGAAAAGGGACGCTTTGGCGACGAGTTTAGTGCCCTTGGCAAAGTTTTTTTTCTCTCTCTCAGAAGAAAATAATGCGACGACGACTGCGGCGACGACGACGATTCAGACGACGACGACGTTTGACGAACCGCCGAAAGCAAACGAGTACGATTTTGTGACCAGAGACGTGTCGTTGAGCACGCCGAGAGGGAAATTTGACGTGTATAAGATGAGAAATTCGTCTTCGATTTTGTTGTATTCCTGCAATCCGAAAAAGAAGGAGAGTTTGTTGCTGAGGAAAGAGAACATGGCCACGTTCGCGGTGTTACCGACGGAGGACTCGAACGGGACGCAATATTTGGTGGTTTCTTTGAAAGAGGAGGTGACGTTACCGTCGGTAAAAAATGGGATTAAAGCTATCGTGTGGCAATCGAGGGCGCAGTTATCCGCGGCGGAGAAAAAATTGAAAGTGACCGTCGGCGAAGGAGGCGAAGGCGCCATGTCGGAGAAAGAAGTGAAAGACGCGTTTACGGTTGGCGAGCACGACTTGAGCGAAGAAGATACGTTGAAAAATTCAGTTGGATTGATGAGGTGTTACGTCAAATCGTGCGGTGTGAAAGAGTACACCAAAGGGTTCGTGAAAGTGAAGTGCGTGTTGAAATTCAACGACGGGTATTTGTTTTTGCTGAGGAAACGTTTGATTTTTCTCGAACGGCCGGCGATTGTGACTTTAGTGGAAGATTTGGACGAGTTACGGATCATGAGAGCGGAAGCTGGAGGGTCGAGCAACTTTGATTTAGCGTGTAAATTGGACGGCGTCGAATACGAGTTTTTGAACATTTCGAAGGAATATTTGTTGCCGGTGAGAGAGTGGCTGTCAATGGTATGCGAGGAAGCGCCGGCGGAGGGTGACGACGGCGACGACGAAGAGGATGGAGGAATGAAAAAGAGAAGTAGCAAAAAAGAGGACACGACGCAAGATATTCTCCAAGATGTCAACTCGGATTCCGACGACGACGACGACTCGGACGACGATTTCAAAGGCGAGGAATCTGAAGAAGGAGAAGATGACGACGATGATGATGATGATGATGATGATGATGCTAACTCTGGATCTGACGATGACTCAGACGACGACGACTCGGACGACGACGATGGTGCATTTAACACGGTCGCGAAGAACGAAACGAAAGAGAAGAAGAAGTCACACACTCCGACCGGAACCAAACGTCCGCGCGAAGGCGAAGAAGAAGACAAAGAGGAGAAAAAGGGAGACGACGATTTTGAAGACGCCGAATCATCGGACTCCGATAACGCTTTCGGCATGAGGTCCGTCGCTCCCTGAAACTTGTAATACTACTACGTGCAAAGAATGATATATACTACGCAGAGCGCGCATTCACGCCCGCCGGCCCCCCGCGAATATTTTTCATTGCAAAGGTCAAAGTCGTCACAAAAAGGCACTTAAAAAACGACCACAAAAATGGTCCTCCTCCCTATAAAACCCATCGTAATTAAATCATCCCGACCTGCGCGCGAGACTGTCAAACTTTGTCTCAGGCGTTCGTTTTTGTTTCTCTCGTTCGCGTGCGTGCTCGTCGTCTGTGTCTTTGGCATCGACAACCTCGCGTTCGTTGATGAAAGAAAGGCCGGGGAAAAAAGCGACGATGCTTTCGATTTGATGAAAAACGAGAAGAAGGACAACGACCGAGGACGACGACGACCGGGCTTCGGGTTGATTGATTCCGTGCTGCGGGCGTCGACGGCGACGACGACGAAGGAAGAAATCATGCACGAGGTGGAGGAGATGAAGTACGAGCGGCCGAGCGATGAGTCGTCCTCCGAGGACAGTGGTGGTGGTGCGTTTGGAGATATCGAAGAAGAAGAAGAAGAAGTAGGAAAGGAAGAAGACGAAAGCGCGAAGGAGATCGATACACCATCGACGACGACGACGATGGATGAAGTGAAAGAGAAGGAAGAGGAGAAGCCTACCGATGTGACGACGAAAGAAGTAGAAATAAAAGAAGAAGAACAGCGAGAACAACCGGCGGCGGCGTCGAGCGTTGAACGAGAGGAGACGAAAGGAGAAGCGCCGCGAGAAGAAGGAGACGAACGAGAGCAACGAATAGCGGAAGACGACCTGACGCCAAAAAGTTTCGTGGAGTTCACCGCGAAAGATCTCGAAGACGTCGAGCGGTTCGATTACATGATGCAAAAACGGGACGGTTCTATAGGATTGAGCAAAAATCAGTGCCAAGAAGTGAAGACGTATTTCCAAGAGACGTTGAAACCGAGGTACGAAGATTTGAAAACGAACAGGATTGTCATCATTGATTGGTCGGAAAATTATCAGAACGGCATCGGAGACGAGATGCAACATTATCAAGAGTTGTTTATCATCGGCGTTTCGACAGGGAGAGCGGCGTACGTCAAGACGCAAAAAGCAGAGTGCGACGGATTGGGCGTCTCGGAAGGCGACGAGATTGAGAACTCTAAAACGTACGAGGATTTAGCGAGGAAGTGCCAGTTTGATTTGGGAGATTATTTCATCGGCTACGGCGATGTCGATTGGAAGTGGGATAAGGGGAAGAGAAGACGTGCGAAGAAAGAGTTGTTCGAGGAAGGCGATTTCGAGGAGACGGTGTTTACGTGGAGTCAAAAGGGCGCGTACATCGGCGACGAGCAACCGGAAAGGTATAAAGGTGGATTTTACGCCGAACCGGATGAGAATTCAATCGTGAAAACTATGGAACACCCGAAGTTTCAAGCCGCTCGCGTCGCTCGCATTCGAATCAAAACGAATTTTGGCCACTGGTGCCATCCGAAACCGTCCGATTGGGGGATTTGTTTGTCCTATCGCTGGGCGACGAATTTCGAGAACAATTTTACGTCGAGCAAATGCGGCGAGGCGTGCGGAGTAGGGTCGTGTTTTGGAACGCAAATGTTGATGCCGAGGAAGCATTTAAAAATAGCCATGCTTCCAGCGTTCGAGGAAATGTCCAGAAGAGGGTGGAAACAAATCGTCGGCGCGCACATTCGCACCGGCTTTGCGGATATGAGTCAAGTCGAACCGCCGACGAATGTTCCAAGAGTTGTAAAACAGGCAGACTTAGCGTCCGTTGACGAACTTTTAGCGACGGAACGAACGAAAAGAACATATCCGGAACCGAAGTGTCCGATTAAAAAAGATGAACACAGTGTGAGTTGGCCGAGGGGGAGCGACGATGAAGACGCCGGCGCCGGCTCGGCGCCGTTGACGCTCTTCTTGAAATGTCTTGCCGATTTAATGAGAGACGTCCGATTGAAAGAAAGCGACCCGTTGGGTTTGTTTTTTACGACGGATTCACCAGCCATCAACGCCATCTTACATTCCCCGGAAGCGTTGGAAGTTTTACGAGTGAACGGGACGGAAGTCTTAAGCACGGTTGGCTCCTTCGGCAACGTGAAATTCTCCAACACCGGCGTCTGCGACGACGCCTCGGACTCGTGCATCGCCAGCGACCCCCGAAGCGCGTGGTTGAAATCCATGGTCGATATGACCCTCTTAGGAGAAACAGACGTCGAGCTGTTACTGTACAGCTCCAAATTCGCCGACGCTGCGTTGATGCGATCAATAAAAGTCAAAAGAGGACGCGTGCATTTTTACGAAGACACGCGCATAACGCACCAACTGATCGATCCTTTAGTCTCGAGAATCCAAAAGCCAAACCCGAGCGAGGAGGATTGGAAAGCCTGGGGGCTATTGTGGGATAACTTTGGTCCGAGCGGCGAACGGATAGACGTGAAAGGAAGCACGTTAGCTCGAAAAACAAGCGTAGCGTAGGTAGCCATGTAAAAGTAGTGTGTGTGTGTGTGTTGTGTATTTTTAAAATTTCAGTATAAAACGTATAGTAAAACAAAATGATAAAACGGAGAGCCTCGTGTTCTTCTTTTAAACAACACTCGGTCTCTCTCTGGGTCTCTCTCTCTCTCTCTCTCTCTCTTCTCCTTCTCTCTTTCTTCCTCTTCTTTCTTTCGTCGCTCGTCGTCAAATCAAAAGTTTAACCTTCCAACGAGGCCGCGGCCGCTCCGGCGTGCGCCGGATCTCTTCGAAAGCACTGGTCGCAAATATCCTGCTTGCCGTTCGCGTCTTTGGCGTAAGCGCTTTCCTTCCACTCCGTGGTAATTTGCGTCGAGCACACGCAGCACGACTTACCCGATTCCATGGCCTGCTTCGTCGATCTGCACTCTTTCAAGTAGCACTTGTTGCACAAATCCTTCTTCCCTTCCGATTTGTCTTTACTCGTTCTCCATTTCGAGCTCGAGTGGCGGGCGCCGCAACACCAGCACTTCAACGTCCCGCTCGCTTGCAAACGCTCTCTTCTCTCGCGTTCGTAACATCGAGTGCACAAATCCTTCCCTTCGTGCAGCTTGCTCTTATACCAACACCCGCCGGCATCTGGACGCGCGCACACGAAACACTCCCTGTTCTGGTTCTTCACGTGGTCGTGCGACCAACACGTGAAGCACAAGTATTGGTCGTCGCCTTCCGCCGTCCCGGGCTTGCGGAGATACCGTCCGCTCTTTTGCCTCTTAACGCAGTTTTCCCCGACGCACGTGCGTTGAATCCACCCCGCTGGTTTTTCCTTTTGATTCGTGTCGTCTCTCGACCGGTACTCTCGCGGGAGCGGGAGCATCGGGACGACCGGTAAAACTCTCGGCGAGTGCGTTTGGTGCGGGGACAAGAATTGTCCGCCCCCCTGGGAGGCGGTTTGCGTCTGCACGATGGTATTCTCGTCCTCATCGAAGGACCCGATCGCTTCCTAGTATTTATGTGTTCGAAAGCGCATCGAGTGGAAGAAATACGTCAGCGTGTTTTTACGAAGAGAGAAGGGAGAAAGAAACTTCGCATCGCGAACCGTCGTCGTACCCGTCGTCGCGTTTAAGGTTCCATTGCGCTCGATTTAAGGTTCGAGAATTGAATGAATTCCACCAACGGATCGATAGTTGAAAAAAAATAGAAACACGTACCTTTCTTGGACTTTGCGACCCGACCATTTTCATGGCTTGCGATTGTACCGCCTTCACGGCGCGGGAGATCGGGTTCCCCCGTTCGGTTGGTTTTCTGCGCGGTGGCATGGTTGCGTTCTTTTAAACCGTTGTGAACACTCCAACGAGAAGAGAGAGCGAAAGCGCAATTTAGGGAAGAGAAATGCAGCATTCGTTTTTCGGTTTTTGCGAAACCTTAAATTCCCCTTAAGAGAAAAACCCTAAACACTCTTACGAAAATTCAAAAATTCTCTCTTTTTATTAATAAGCGACACAATCTGATTGAAGATGATGTCGACGACGAAACGAGACGCCTTTCCGTGAACAACAACAACAACAACGGAAACGGGTTCAAACGCGGCGGTAATTGCGCGCTCGCTTTTGACGATGATGTTGACAAGGAGGAGGAATCGTTATTAGTATTGGAGAATAGGAAGAGAAAAAGCGTCTCTTGGGAAGACGAGGACAAAATCATCATCAAGAACCACCAACACCAACACCAGAGGAAGTTGAAGAATATGAGGTGCGACGTGGAGGTGCGATTAAAACGGGATTCAACCGCGAAGAAAAGTGAGGTTAAAGAACGCGTTTTGGAGTATTTCGAACGTTTAGGCATGCCGACGGTACGTGATGAAGAGATCAGTTTAGATGATCCCCGAGAGGAAGAAGACATTTTTGCAGAAGAGTTGGGAACGTTGTGTGGTGACTTCGTCGAGGTGTTGGCGTTTTTGAGGAACAACTGCGAGAAGATCGTGACGTATTGGGACGCGAGTGGCGAATGCGAAGGCATGCAATTGATGTTTTGCGAGGTTGATTTTCGCATACACGTGCACGAAATCAACGAAGACGGCGCCGGAGAGGAACGAGAAGACGACGAGGAAATAGCCACGTATAAGGAGTACGCGTTGCCGTGTCGCGAGTTTAGCGAGTATTGGGACTCGTTGTACTTAGACGAAGGCAAGAAGTTGCGTTTGAAAAACTACGCGCGGACGGCGTTGGAGTTTGGCAACTTGAACGTGAACGCGTCGCTGGTGGCGTTTAATCGAGTGGTGTTGTTACACGGACCTCCTGGGACTGGGAAGACGACCATGTGCAAAGGGTTAGCGCAGAAGTTGGCGATACAGATGCTCGATACGTATTCGGAACCCGTCTTTGTGGAAATCAACGCGCACTCGCTCTTTAGCAAATGGTTTTCGGAGAGCGGTAAGTTGGTTTCTAAACTGTTCGAGAAGATCCAAGAGTTGACAGACGACGAGGACACCTTTGTGTTTGTGTTGGTGGACGAAGTGGAGTCGTTGGCGGCGGCGAGGAAAGCGACTGGGGCGGAACCGTCGGATGCCATTCGGGTCGTGAACGCGTTGTTGACGCAATTGGACGCTTTGAAGGAGAAGAAGAACGCGATGGTGTTGACGACGAGTAACGTGACCGATGCGATTGATGTGGCGTTTATCGATCGCGCGGATGTGAAGATGTACGTCGGCAATCCTGCAGATGCCGCTAGGGGTCATATCCTACTTTCGTCGATTAATGAGCTCAAGCGAGTAGGTATATTACCACCAACCAAACTGGAAATGGCTTTAACCTTTTATGGAAATAACCTTTTCAAGGACGTAGTGATTGCAACGGAGGGAATGAGCGGCAGAGCGCTCCGAAAGTTGCCTTTTTTGACCATCGCCGGAATGAATCGATCCATGTGCGATGGACCGATAAATGATGAAGAATTCCTCAGAGCGGTGCGAGAACAAGCGATGAACGAAAAGCGCGAGCGCGAGAGATTGGGAGCCAATAATTAAGAGTATAAACAAAAAACGCATATAGTAAAATACCATCCAATTTACGGTTTTAAAATAGCAACTTTAGTTTACAATGTATTTTTATTATGTGTATCACTATATCTATCTGTACAGTCTATCAAAGTCGAGCATCATCGTGTCTTCTGTTTCTTGAACATGTTCGCGATGGAAACCTGGCGACCACCTTTCTCTCGTTGACCGTTCCATCGATCGATGTACGCGTCTATGGCTTTGCCAAATTTCTTTTTACACCCGCTCATGGACATTCGTCGAACCTCACCCATAATCGGAGCTTCTGGAAACGACCTATCGTTGAGTCCAAACACCCAACCTACGCCCGTGTAGGAATTCGGGTCGCGACCGTCGAGAGAATACGTATCATTCAATCGCATCAAGACAGTCCACGCCTCTCTCGAATCGCGAAACCATTCGACGACTTTTTTACCCCAATACATTCGCGTGTAGTTGTGCGTCTTACCCGAGATGCGCAATTCATTTTGCGCGGCATTCCATAAAGGATCGTCCGTTTGTCCTTTTTCGAGCTCTTCGTACGTATATCTCGTCTCCCTTTCGTCTTTGTGCTTCTCGAGCGTATTAATGCACCAAATAGGCAAAGCGTCGAACGTATCGTAGGTTTCTCTTTTTTTTACTACGAATTGAATCCCCAACTCTCTTCGAATGATGAGTTCGTCCAGAAAGACTTCGACGCTTTTTTGAATCTTTTCATCGGTTTTGTGTGCATTCGCAAACCTTCGCGCGCGTTTGGCGACGTGTAAAACGGAAATTTGACCATAGTGTATGTAGGGCGCCAAATGCGATTGGAGTCCGAGCGAACAGTCGTTACGAAGTTCACCGTATTTGCGCAATACGACTGAATCGAGAAACGCGTCGAGTTTAAGCATCGCTTCGATTTCGCCTCCGATGTGATATTTGTCACATTTTGGAATATGTGGCGTTTCTTTCAACCCAAATTCCGTTTTTAAAACGGACAAGATATCATCGGCGGTTTGTTTCGCGGATGTTGAAGGCGTCGACGACGACGAAGAAGATGCGATTCTACCGTCTATGACGAACGCAAATCTGTCGTCGAGCACATCCATCACCGACATGCGAGCTTTTTTCACATCTTCGGCGTTCCATAAAGGCACAATTTCTTCCAAATCTGGCACATTTTCCGTGTGCTCGAACGATTTCGGCAACGCGAACGCGCGAAACGATGCGGCAGAAACGTCTAGCTTTGGTCGCGAAGATAAGTGCGCGAACACTGGAACAACCACGTCCGTCTCAACTTCCGTTATTGGTATCGAAACTTTACGCGCGAGCGTTTCGCGCCAAATTCTCAACACTCGCAAATATCCGCAGTCCGTGATGATCTCAATCGCGTTCTTGGATAGGGATAAAATTGCCTCTGGAATGCCGGACGCGTCCTCTTTTTCCTCCTTCCGCTTCTTTTTCTTTGTCACCAAGAAAAACGGAACGTTCCGCCTCGACAAACCTTCTTTGACATCCAACAACCCTTTCACCATGAAATTATAATGCCTCTCGTTGGCGTCCTCGTAGTCGCACGTCAACGCAAACGCCACGACGACTGGCTTCTTATGCGCGTTCGCTCTCTCCACCGCCACCTCCAACGCCTCGTTATATCGCGCGCGTTGCGACGATTGCATCCAATACAAAACGTATTGTCCATTCGCCACGTTATTTTTGGCGTCTTCACCGTTTACTCTCCGAATCCTATCGCCGTGCACGCGCGCTCGTTGAGAAAGCTTCTTCTCGTTCGCCTTCAGTCTTTCCAAAGCCTCTCTCTTGTTCCTCTCGATCCTCGCTTTCAGTTCAGGCGTTAAGATGACGCGTTCCTCCTCGGAGGACATTTTCCTTCCTCTTACTCCTTCTCTAACACGTGCACCTTTCCGTCGCGGCTTTAAACATCCACGCGAGCACGACAATCAAAACCGCTCCGGACGACCAGACGTCCCCTCCGAAGACGTCCACAGTTTCTCCCTCGTTATTAGTATTGTTATTATTATTGTTTCCACCACCACCGCTGCTGTTCTCTCCGTTCTCATTAGTATTATTAGTATTATTAAACGCTTTTCCACCACCTCCTCCGGTGTTATCCGACGGTGGAGGAGGTCGGCGCTCCATGTTACGTTCTTCTCGCGCGCGGGTTTACAAGAATGGTATCGTTGTTTGCAATGGGAAATCCTCCGCCTCTTTCGTATCCTTTTTTCCCTTTTCTTGGAAAGAAGTAAGTGCTTTCAAGCATAGGGTTTAAGCAGTCTTGGGTCAAAAAAAAAAAAAACAGAAATTTTTCAAAACTTTTGCGCGCTTCTCTCTTGTCATCAAAACCGGGTTCTTTTGACAGCGCGGAAAGAGAGAGAGAGAGAGAGAGGCGAGACGGACGCGTTTGCGAGTGGTGTTGGTGTTTCTTCGTCTGTTTTTGTAAAAATGGCCGGTCGAGGCCGGCCTCCGAAAAAAGGCCCGATGAGCGAATACATGCTGAAAAAACACGGCCTGTGGAAAGAGCCCGATCCAGAGTACGACGAAGACGGGAACGTGATACCACGCGCGAACAAGTGCCGACCGAAGATGACCGAAGAGGAGAAGGAGGAGAGACGACGGCAACGCGAAGAGGAGAGGAGGTTACACCCGGAACGGTTTTTAAAGCCGAAAGGGGTGAATCCAGATTTCGTGGTCCACACCAGTCGCAGGCAACAGCTTTTGTTGGAGCAACAAAAAGAACGCGAGGAGAAGGAGCGGAAAGAGCAAGAGATGAGAGATGGGAACGGAGGAGGCATTGGAGTGTCGTTGATAGAGGAAGAAGAAGAGGAGGAACGACCGGTACCGATGACGGAGAAAGAGGTGGAGGAGGAGAAGGTGTTCGGTACGGTGGCGGCGTCCGCCGCGGCGAAGAAGGAGACGAAGAAGCCGAAATATTATAACGAGGAGTTGGAAAAAGGTATCGGAGAAGATTTGGTGAAGATAAAGAAGAGGTGGTCCAGAGGGAGGAAAGAGGAGAGGTTGGAACGGCAACTGACGGTGAAAGCGACGTCATCTTCGGAGATGGTGACGGCTGGGGAAGGAGGAGAAGACAACGAAAGTAAGAGTCCGAAAGGACTCGCGCTCGCCAAGAGGCCTTCGTTGATCCGCAATCATCCAGAATCGATGATATCCAGTGCATACGCGGAAACGGCGGCGAGAGTGAACGAAGACGAGAATGTGCAGCTTGGCATGCTTTTGGCGCCGCACTCGACTTTGACGTCGTTGTCCAGAGCGTATAAACTTTCGCCGATGACTTTGAAGCAGCTTCACGAAGGATTAGTTAAAAGAGAACCGAACGCTGTCGTCGATGAAGTACACGCCGCGCTTCTGAGAGTTTTGGCTACGGACGTGCTCGAGGCGGATGCCTATTACGGCGGAGGACAGTTGGTCGATGTGGAAGATAAAAAAGTGTTCTCTAAAACGGGCTCGACGAAGGTTATCGTTTTAGACGATGGCTCGACAATCCCAAGATCTTCGCTCGATTTCGACGAGTGCTTTAAGTACCTCGACATCGTTACTTGGCCGGCGTACGCGAAGAAACTCGTGGAGAGGCTTCGTGCACGAGGCAACAGGCACGTTCCAAAATGCAACTGGGCGGATCACAGATACGGAGGGTATTACGGTGCGACGGTGTATGAAAAAATCGAACTCTTACAGTTCTTAGTCGATGAAACTCTCGATACCAACGTCATTCGCAACGAGTTGGAAACTCGAGAAGTTTTGATAGAAGCCGGGGAGTTCCAAGTCGCCAACGGTGGTTTGTTGACTTCGAAAATTGGGGCGCTTGTTGAAGTGTACGGTATGGAACATCCAATTCGAGGGAGTTGGTACTCGGGCGTCGTCATCGCCGCCGCCGGCGACCGCATTCGCGTGCGTTACGATGAGTTGTTGAGCGACGTGAGTAATCACAAATTGGAAGAGTGGGTGACGCTCGAAGACGTGCGTTCACACGATTGGAAATTACGTCGCAAGAAGTTGACGAGCAAAAAATTAGACCCAGCCTCCGTGATGCGCATCGCGCAGTTGGCCAGAAAGAAAAATCGCGGGCGGAGTAAACGCGCAAAAAAGAAGCGGGTACAATCCAACCGTGCCGACGACGATCGAGACGCATTCCCTAGAGTTCGACCTTTAAATCCGTACCGTATGGATAAGAAATCGCGCGCGCAATGGATCAGATCTGCCGGCGACGTCGTCGAATGTTACCAGGGTGGGGGATGGTGGTGCGGACGCATCACCAATCCGATCGGTGCGTTGGGTCGAATGGAAGTTCAGTTTCCTGGTGAAAACGAATCGAAACTGATTAAAAAGGAAGACGTCGATACCATGCTCACATGGGATGGCGACGAGTGGTACATTGCCGGAACAGACGACGTCGTCGAAAAGAATGCGAGCGCGGTAAAATCTCTGGAACAAGCTTTAGCGGCGGCGGCGGATACGCACGGTGATATGTGCTCGGTATGCGGCAGATCGGGTTCTTTGGTGTGTTGCGACGGATGTCCTTCGGCATTCCACGCGGTGTGTGCCGGTGAACCGACCAACCGAGCGCTCGCGGAGACGGAATGGTTTTGTCCAGAGTGCGTCGCTGTTCCGGAACAAATTCGATCCGACAAGGAGTTGAGAGCGCAGGCGTTTCCGTTTTTAAGAACCGAGTGTGCGTTGTGTGAAACCGATGGGGACGCGTTAGGGAGAAAATACTTCTTTTCTGCTAAGGACGGCGTCGCTAAGCTCGAAGGAGGGATGAATCCTAAAAAGTTTGGAAGCGGTCGCGCCGATTTAAACGCGGCGATCAGAGAGAACGAGTGGAAACGATTTGAGGTACTCGCGATAGATCGAAAACCGTTCGAAGAAGCGAACGCTTACTTGGATGATATTCGAAACGCTTCGGAAGACGCGAAAGCGTCTCTCAAACGCGGTCAACAAGTTACGGAGGTTGGTGCCGATCCAATCCAAGTTTTTGAAAAATTTGGGCTCGGAGATTGCGGGAAGACTTTACCGGAGTGGGAAAAAGACAAAATCGTTGGTCCCACCTACGCAGAATCCGAAGAAGAGGAAGAAGACATAGATGAAATGGAATTTGACGGGGAGGACTCCGGAGAGGAGGAGGAGCACGACGATGAAAAATGGTCGGACTTAGATAACGATGAAAGGGAAGCTCCACCTTCCTCTGCTCGAGGGGGTAAAAGAAAGAGAGGTGGGAGGAAAGAACCAGAGGAAGAAGAGGAAGTGATGCCGACGTCGGGTCGATCCCGACGAGCAAACGCGGGTAAAAAGACGGAAACGTATTCTCCTACTAAAGTTGCCGAAGAACAGCGCGCTCGTCAAGAAGCTATGCAACCAAAAGTAGTGGTCAAAGAAGAGCCGATTCCATTCAACGATCCAGAAATGGAGCGCGCGCTCGAAGAGCGCAGAAAATTGGCGCTTTCGCACGCCGCCAAAATCGAGTACGAATCTTCTTTGTTAGCAGTAGCTCCGGCGGAAGCGAATGTGGAAAAGGTCGGCGGCGATACTCCGACAGCAGCACCATCAACACCTTTGGCGGCGACGATGGGGACGAAAACGACTACAGAATCGTGCTACACGTACCAAAATAAGTACGCGAACGCTGGAGTCTTTGCGCTCGCGAACGCGACTGGCGAGACCGCTCGGGGTCGCGTGACGTCGTTATTCGTCAATCAATGGTTTGCTCCATACCCTATTCCACAACCGCCTATAAAACCTGGATGGCAAGACCATCTCGCAAAAGATAAGCTCGGCCACGTCGTGGCAAAAGCGTGTCACATGGAGCGATATTTGTGCGGCTTACTTGACGGTCCTTGGGCGGGTACGGAAACGGTAACCGGTGATCAATGGCGCCAAAAATGGCTCACGTCTTTAAGAGGTTCATCGACTTTCAAAGACGTGGCAAAGTGGATCTTACTCTTAGAGAGTAGCATTCGTCCTCTTGCGATGAAAGCGGCGTGGTATGCTCAAGAAATCAAAGAAAACGCCTCGATTTTCGAATTTGAAAAGAAAGAGCAGGAGCACCGCGTTGAAAAAGTTGGTCCTTCTTCGTTGCGCTCCGAAGTCGCGCCATTGGCGCTTGTGTTGAGAGGAAAGCGCGTTCCCATCAAATCGCTTCGAAAATGCGCGAGAAATGGCGGGGTGAAATCAATATTACCAGAGCGTGTGGTGAACTACCGCATTGGTTGGCGCGGTCGAGGTTTGCCGCAACCGTCGCGTCTTATGAGAGCAGCGTGGATCGCCGAAGTTGAAAACGCTTCTTCGGCGGCGTACTTGGGATTACTCTTGCGCTTCTTCGATCACCACATAGCCTGGGATCACATCAAATCACCGATGTTTCACAAAATCCACTCCAATTCCTTCGACGGTAGACACAGAAATATCAACTTCAGACAACTGGAGATTGTCGAGAAGCGTTTCGCGAAATGGCCGACGACGGGCTCAGTATTGGCGCAGTATCGATTGGAGCCAGTGCCTAAAGTCGGGGGAGACGACTCGAAGAAAAACTCGCCCTCAAAGGCATCTCCGACGAAGGTGGAAGAAGGAGAGAAAGATTCGGCGAGGCCAATGGAGGAGGACAAGAAGATGCCGGACGCGGAGGAAGCGCTTGCGCCGCCAGCGGCGGAGGAAAAGAAAGAAGTCGAAAAAATCCCAGCGCAGCCAGCGGAGGAGAACACGGAAGTCGAAAAAATCCCAGTGCCGCCAGCGGAGGAGAAGATGGAAGTCGAAAATGTCCCAGTGCCGCCAGCGGAGGAGAAGATGGAAGTCGAAAATGTCCCAGTTCCGCCAGCGGAGGAAAAGATGGAAGTCGAAAAGGTCCCGGCGTCGCCAGCGGA
>Ga0115552_1001336_pt1 | contig 14229 bp, 9 predicted proteins | sample COGITO_mtgs_1103_3_FD_87178 | JGI IMG/M metagenome (GOLD analysis project Ga0115552, IMG submission 87178) | Pelagic marine microbial communities from North Sea - COGITO_mtgs_110328 | ecosystem: Environmental > Aquatic > Marine > Epipelagic | place: Germany:Helgoland, sampling site Kabeltonne...
GAAAGTCGTTCGAAAGAGAGAGATTATATTTATTACGTTTGAGAGAGAAAACGACGAACGGCGCTTTGTTGACAAAATCTTCTTCTTTATCGTCTTCTTGACTTCTTCTTCTCAATGACATCATCATCGACGACGACTGGAGGGTGGTTCCAATCGGATTCCGCGCGATCGTCGCTGAACACACCTCCGAACAACCACCCCGGAGAAGAAGAAGAAGAAGATGCGACGATTCGTCCTCCTCTCCGGTCGACCGAAGACGAGGACGAAAACACTTTAAAATCCTCTTCTAGGAAGAATAACGCGCCTTCGAGTTCACATCTATCCGTCAAAGAGAGAGGAACGAAAGGATTTCCCGGACGAGTGTCCTCGAACAGTAACATCGCGGGAATGATAACGCATCAGAGCAGTAGTAGTAATATCATCATCAACAACAACAGACCTTCGTCTCCGAGCGCGAAAATGAGCTCTCCGGCGAACGCCAACGACTTGTTGGTGCGCTTCTTTGAGTCGGAATTTTTCGACGAATGGATCGCGATTTCCTATTTATGGAGAGCGAAGAACGAAAATATAGTCGAGTATTTGTGCAACAAGATGTTGATGTTTGACGACGACAGAGCGGAGAGGTATTTGTCCCAGATTTTGACCTTATTGACGCAGCGTAAAATGCCAAAGTTGGAAAACGTGGTCTGCGCGTATTGTTCGCGGTCGGCGCGGCTGGCAAGTAAGACGATATGGTTGTTACGAGCGGCGATTGGGGACGTAAAGTATCCGAAACCGTTGATAAAGTTGAAAGTTAGATGTTATAAAGCCGCGATTGAAAGTGGAACTTGGCGTTCACCATTCGAGAAGTGGCCCGGGTTGCCGGACGAGAAAACCAAAGAGATGGAGGACGAGGAGGAGATTTTTGATTTTGATACGAGTCGAGAAGGGAGCCGGCACTTGAAAAGAAGCACTCTATCCTCACCGTCGTCTTCGAGAAATAATATGATCACGTCGGGTTCGGAAGACGGTGAGGATGAGGAATACGACGACGACGACGACGACGACGATTCGGCGTATGCGCTCGGTAATAATACTGACGGTGTGGCATTGAGAGGAAGAGGAGCTGTGGGGAATACAACGTCAGACTCATCTTTGCACACGCAAAATATAGCCTCAACACCACCAAATTTAGAAGGAATGCAGCAGCAGCAGCAGCAGCAGCACCACCATAACAACAACAACAATAACAACAATAGCAAGAAAAAAAGTGGTGATGTTCTTCTGAGCGTCCCTAATACGCCGAGTAAATCGGGTTGGTTGTTTGGACACAAGAATGCCGAAGAGAAATTGTTGAAAACGCCTCCGAGTTCACCTCCGCAAAAACAAAAATCGTTAGAAAAAGGGCACGGAAGTAACAGCTCGAGCACAGGATTTCTCAGTCAGCTCTTTGGTAAACTCACCAGCTCTTCGAAGCTACACGACAAAAGCTATTCGTCGTCTCCTTCGAAGGCTAACAATCTCGCTTCTGGAGGCGACTCAAGGACGGATTCGCCGCAGCTTCAAAGTGCCGCTTTGCAAAAAGTCCGCGAACGCGAAAAAAAGCGTCGACAATCGACGTTCGATCAAACGTCCGATCTCGCGGAGAATCTCTGCGGTCTTTCCAGTCAGTTGGCAAAGACGTTTCCGGTGGATTCGAGACAAAACGCGTTACGAAATGGCATCGAAGAGGTGAACAAAAAGTTGGTCAACGTACCGTCTGGAACTGGTGTTATGTACCCACTAGGTGCTATTGGAGAGTATAGAATCGTTCGAATTCCCGCGCAAGAAGCCATGTTACTCAACTCGCGCGAGAAAGCTCCGTATTTGATTTGTTTCGAAGTCATTCGACCAAACGCGGAGTACAACAATACCGGGGGAGAAAATAGTTACAGCGAAGGAATGAGAGCAGACGACCGAGCCGATAGTATGAGTAGTAATAATTCGTTTTCATCTCGTTCAAACGCGAGAAGGAATCCATTCGTGCACGCGAGCAACGCTGATGATAACGGTGCCTCGGAGATGAGCGCACAAGGTCACGAACGCAAGAATTCCGCCTTGCTTTCGCTCGGCGAGTCTGGTGCTTTGGATATTCCAATGGGTGGTGGACGTCGCCACGGTCGCGCGGGATCGTACGATGCCTCGACGCTTCCGGTACCGGACGAGGAATTCCTCGCGAGATCTCTACGAGAGCAGGAATCGTTAGAGTTGGCGGCTTCAAAAATTGCCGAGCAAAGGCTTTCGTTCGATAAGCCGAGACCAGTGTTACGGATGCATAAAGATCAAGCAATGTCGGTTCCACCGAGCGCAGAGACTACGCCGCAAAAGCAACCCCCGCAAGGTCAGCAGCAAGAGAACTCGTGGAACCCAAAATCTCTCGCCGGAGGTTTTTCGTCGTTCATTTCAAATTCGTTATCGCCGATGCTTTTACCTGATATAAAAGAGGTCGGTTCCGCGGTGGCTTCGCCGAACGAAGTCGGTTCGCCTGTGAAAGATGGGTGCGTGCCCATGGGCTTTAACAGTATTCATAGCATAGACAAGATGACGAGTCACCACGATTCGGTTTCCAAGGCTATCGATAGCGCGTTAGCGAAAGTTTGGGACGAAACTACCGCTGTTGTTCGAGTACATCTCGATATCGACGAAAACTCGGGCACCGTCCATGTCGCCCTGGAGATTCCACATTTGAAAAAAGAGGAGGATTTATTGAAGCTGCAGCAACAACAACACAAGAAGTCTTCGTTTTTTAGCACGTCTTGGTCCAAAAAAGAACCGAAAGTCGCGGACATCGTCGATCCGGCGAAAGTTTCGGCGAAACCGAATTCGAGACATGCAAGAACGCCTTCGGATGTTGGTTTAGTACAAATGGCCCGACGCATGCGTCGCGGATCTGACGATGCGAACTGGGCGCCAGAAGCCGAGGCGAGAGATGTTACGAGAAACCCTCGGGGAGGGTCAATCATGGAGCAGCTTGGTCCGTTCTTAGGGACCATAGGAAGCGATGATGACAACGAAATCGACGAATTCGAAGAAAACTTTCAGCCGAATCAGTCTAAGTTGGGATCAGTGCCAACATCGCCAACTTCTTTGCAGTTTCACAAACGTTCCGCCGGTGGTCTCGGCGAGCGATGGATCGATAAAGTCGAGCGCATTCGACGCGCGTCACCGTACGGGAACCAACCTGGGTGGTGTTTGAAACCAATCATTGTCAAAGCGGGTGATAATTGTCGCCAAGAGCTTCTTGCGATTCAGCTCGTGAGAACCTTTGCGGGTATCTACGCTGACGCTGGCTTACCGTTGTGGATCAAAGATTACGAAGTTTTAACCACCTCGACGACCACGGCGTTTATCGAAGCCGTCACAGACGCGCCGAGTTTACACGCCGTGAAATCGAGAGCGCCTCGAGGCTCTACTTTAAAACAACACTTCGAATCCATCTACAACGGTTACGGGTCTCCAGAATTCAGAGTCGCGCAAAGAAATTTCGTGGAGAGTTTAGCTGGCTATTCCATCTTGACGTATTTGCTCCAAATCAAAGATCGTCACAACGGGAACATTCTCTTGCGAGAAGACGGCCGATTGATTCACATCGATTTCAACTTTATGCTCTCCACCTCCCCAGGCGGCATTAACTTTGAATCCTCTCCGTTTAAACTCACCAAAGAATATCTGGAACTCATGGACTCTGACGCCGACGGCGTCGCCTCAGAAGCTTTCAACTACTACAAAGTCTTGTGCATCCAAGGCTACTTGGCCTGTCGCAAACACGCGGAACGCATCTTACTCCTCGTAGAAATGATGGCGCACTCGGGATGTCCGTGCTTCAAAGCCGGCCCAAAAGTTGTCCAAAACTTACGCAAACGATTCAACCTCGGCAGAACGGAAGAGCAAGTCGCGGAAATCATGTTAGCTATGATTTCCGATTCTATGGACGCGTGGAGTACTCGCCAATACGATTTTTTCCAACGCGTTTCCAACGGCATCTTATAATAATAATACTCGATCGATATTATTATGTGAATCGCCGCGCGTGTTTAGATATATTAGATGATAGCAATATTAAAACGCATTAGTAAAACGTGTTTTCGAATAGCGAGGGCATACTACTACTACTACTAGTAATACTAATACTCGTCATAAATCAAGCGATAAAAACGAGTTTCCTCCTCTTTCTCAGAAGAATCGCCACAAAACAGACACATGGTGAACCCCTACTTGGTGGGTGCCCCGGCTGCTGGCGCCGGCGCGCTCTTAGTCGTCAAATCCATATTCAAAAACAAAGAGAACAACAACAACAACAAGAAAGGAGAGAAAGAGCAGAGAAGAGGCACGGTGACCGACGACGAGGCCTCGTTCGCGTGCGAACGCGTGTGCGCGTCGGATCGACTGTTGAAACGAATGGGGGGGTTAGCAAAGGTAAAAAACACTTAAATTATTATTGTTTTCTTTTGAGTAACGATGGAAAAGATCATCGAACGACGACGACGCAAACGACGACGAATAAAAAGTGGAACGGAATGGAATCGAATCGATCGTCTGTAAGCGATGATGATGATGATGATTGCAAAAGCGCGTCATCATCGCATCGAAAATTTGAAATTTGGGAAATTTTGTTCTTTTTTCCTTCTCTCAAAACACGCAAAAACTGACCTCAATAAAACGAATACAAACAATTTTTTATTAGGAACCGACGTCGAACGCGTGCGTGACGGTGTGCGGAATGTCCGCGACAGATTCGTGCGCCGAGGCGTGCGAAAGGGTGATTTGTGCGAATCCGCACTCCGTGCCGGCGTGGAACGATCAGTGTTCGAATAGGTGTAAATCGGAATGTTTGAGAGGTCGGGCGGCGTAGAAGAACGCGAACGATAAGCGCACTCATCTCGTAGTCGTATCGAATGTGGAAAAAGGTCTCTCGTTGTTGTTGTTTTAATTACATAGGGATCTGTATCATTATTATCGTAGTAGGATTTATCTTGCATCCTCCCATTTTCTTCCTATTGTGCTCTCTATTGTTTGCCGCTACTTTGCTATGCTCTCTCTACAACACTCCGTCTTCTAAATATTGACTTTCCGGCTCTTCTCCTTCCGGATAAAAATCCTCCGGTTTCGCTCGGTAATGTTTCAACATGTTCTCCTCCAACTCGTGAACTTCCGTTCCGACTAAAATCAAAGAGTGCAACGGCCCTCCGGCGTTCACTCGACACATCTCTTTCAGCGTACAGCTGATGAACCGCTCGTCCTCTTGACCGACTCTCGCCGTGGCGACCACGATGGAATCTTCGTCGTACACCCCTTCCTTCCTCACTTCGTTTTCCACGTACAACATCTGTCTCGCCGCGGTGCTTACGCTCATAAACCTCGCCGGTTCGTAAATCTTCTTCCCCGTGCACAACGCCTCCACCGTCGGTTCTTTCACCCGAATATCCAGCAACACGAGCGTGTGCAAACCGCCGTTTACTTTGTTCATCTTGATCGAATCGTAAAACGAATCCGGTTTCCACGTTGGCGTGAAGAAACATAAGGAAACCGTTTTCCCGAAATTATACAGCTGTAATCCAGACCCCGCGCACGCGTTCATGATCGACGCGTTGTAATACGTTTTCACTTTCACCTTCTTCTCGTGCGCTCTCAGCACTAAATCCGAGTGCGTGGTCGCCGCGAAACAGTCGCCGACGACTAAAAACGCCACGTCTTCTTTTTCCGCTTGAGTTAACATCCCGTCCACGCCGTTCGATTCGACGAACGCGCGGTCGCAAATGGTCACTTTCTTCCCGTAAAACTCTTCCAGCTTTGAAGGAGAGGCGGCGAGAACGGAGGTGTAATTTTCCAGGTACACGTGCGCGCATTTGTCCCGAATCGCTTCCAACGCGTTGACGGTGATATCTTTCTCGTTTCCAAGACCTAAACCGATTAAGTGTAAACCCCCCATTCTTAGTGCAATTCTTAGTGCTCTTTTATCTTCGCGACTGGGTTCTTTGAAAACCGCGCTCAGTCTCCTTCTTCTCTCTCTCTTTCTCTCTCGTTGTTCAATTGTTTTGTGGGGGATGTGCAACACAAAACGCACGCGCAATAATATTAATAATGACATCGACGATGACATCAACACCATTTATTACGGCTGCTCATGCGACCACGACTACTGCTCGCAGTAGTATTACTACTGCTGCGATTCTTGATGCGAGGAAGCGGGGGAGGAAAAGGAGGATGAGACGAATGTCATCCTGCACCTCAGGGAACTTGCGTTTTCCCTCGAGTGGCGGCAAAACCATCATCGATAAGAAACGACGACGGGAAACGACGACGACGAGAGCTGCTTCGAGGGAGGAATTCTTACTCGTGAATAATACTGCTACCATCGAGGACGACGAGGACGAGGATGAAACCACTTTTGTACGGACGACGACGAGACCGCTGCCGATGACGACGGGAGAAAAAGTGTTACGAGACAGACTGAAACCGAAGGCGTTTTGGACGAGACGAGCGGCGGTGGCGATGATGATGACGACGACGACGACGGCGTCGAGGACGACGGCAAAAGAAGAGAACAACACGAACACAAACACATCATCATCATCGGCATATATAGAGAAATACTTCGAACAAGGACCGTTCTCCGTTCGACAGTTACCGAAAGTGGAACACGTCTCCGCTTCCGTGTATCCGTTGTGCACGGGCATCGCCTGTCGGTTGTCGGTGAAAGCGTTGGTGCCATTTCCACCTCCGGTGAATCCAGACGAGCTCTTTCCTGTGCAAGGGAGTACTAGTAGTGCCGCGAAAAAAGACTCCTTTATCCCCGCGGAGATAACGAAGAAAGCGCTGTTCCCGCTCGCCGTGTTCACGCCGGGATTTTTAGTCGACGCGGAATCGTACGATTTCCTCGCTCGGAGATTGTGTTCGTTCGGTTACGTCGTTCTGAGATACGACAAGAGCGAGAGTATAAATGAGACGCTAGATGACGTCGTGAGTGCGTCTTTGTTGGAGGACTTGATCACGTGGGCGAGTTACGGGAGCGGGACTCTGTCGAACATTGTAGATTCGGAGGAGGTGTTGTTAATCGGGCACTCGAGAGGCGGGAAGATTTCCGCTTTGGAGAGTTTATTCGACGAGCGCGTAAAATGTTTAGCGTTGGTAGATCCGGTAGATAACACGCAGTACGCACCATTAGGACCTGGCTTTCCCTCAGCGGTCATGGGAATGGAGAGCGACGATAGGGAGAAGAAAAAATTTGGGCCGCCGGCTACGTTAGTTATTGGCGGGTTGAAAGGCGGCGAGTGCGCTCCTTTGGGATCAAACTACGCGAATTTTTTTAAAGCAGCGCAAGTAGCCAAGAAGACGTATCAACAAAAGAGCGAAGAGCCGTGGGGTTTCACCCTCGATTGTGGGCACTTTGATTTCTTGGATGAAAAATCATTCATTCAATCCAGCGTGTGCGACGTAGGTAATTTGGACGATAAAGTGACAAAAGAAATTACCGCGGCGGCGATTGCGTTTCACGCAGACCAAACGTTCAGAAGTAAAAATAGCAGCAACAGTAGCATTAGTAGTAGCGATATTAGCAACGCTAGAAAGGCATTTTTCGAGCAGAGTAAGATGACCTTTGGGGACAATAGCCTTGTGGAGTTAGTTTAATTCTAGTTGACTTTTTTCATCAAAAGCCTAAGTCTACGTCGGTAATCTTGTGGTTCTTCTTAATCGCGTAGTGGCTGTATGCCCCGCCCGGCGTTACTTTCTTCCCGAAAGTTGGAGGCGTTGGAAGAACTGGCAAAGCGAAAGCCATCGCCATCGCGAGTGCCCCTTTCATTCCTTTTTGTTCTTCTTTCTCCCTCGTGGCCATGGCGTTCCCATCTTCATCCTCCCCTCTCAAACCGTCCATCCCAACGCTCTTCAAATATTTGAACTGTTCGTAAAAGTCCTCTAAAATTCTCTTTTCGCCGGGTAACTCGTCTCTCTTTCCTCTCGTTTCTCCTTTTTGCCACCGTCGAGCAATCTTCACCATCCCGTCGTCGGTATCGTATTCAAACCACAAACTTCCAACTTGTTCCAGATTTTTCGTGTCAAAATCCCACCTGACGAACGCCATTCTCACGCCGTTCTCTAACCTATCCACCTGAATAGGCATCGGCAACGGCATCTCGCTCGAAAACGCCAACACGCTGCAAAACTGTTGGATTTCGTCTACGATGATTTCTTGCACGTCGATCGAACACTCTTCGCTCAGTCCTTCGTCCACGGATCCGCACACGACTAACTCGGCGAGTAAATACTCAGACATAGGTCCAACCACGCCTTCTTTTTGCTCTTTTGTTTTCCCGTTGTTATTTCTTCCTCCTTTGCTTCGAGAGAAAGCAGACAGAAGAGAGTTCGTTTGCTCTCGCTTCTCGCTCAAAAGCACGTACGCTTTATTAATCTCAAAAGCAGCTTTACCGTTACTGTTTTTATCTTTCACGACGTCGGGATGAAAAACCTTCATCTTATTTTTATACGCGATTCGGATTTCCTCCGCGGATGCGTTTGAATCCACCTCTAAGACTTCGTACGGGGACCACTCGCCGGTTTCCATCGCGTCCGACTCGTCGAACGAGAATCGATTTGATGAATTTGACGACGCTTTTTGCGTTTTAACGAACGCGTGACGTCTTCCTTTCCCTCCTCCTTTTAATCTCGATGTTTTCGATCTTGAAAGAACAGAAGTGAGTGCGTTGGTACACGAGGAGGAGGGTTTTAGCAACAAGGCAGAGGGTGGCAGCATTGCTCCTTCTTTAATTAAAAGCAGACTTAGAGTATTAATAAGATCAAAGATTGTTTATGACGCGGATTTTGATGGTTACATAAATACACAGCAGTACGCAAAATAATAACATAACATGTATGATTAGATTTGCAAAGCTTTCGCAATCCTCCGTGCTAAAGATAATACCTCGAAGGGTTTCAAACCTTCCACGTCTTTGACGGTCATCGGGCAGCTATCCGTGATCCAAAAGTTGGAAAATCCTTGCCCCCCGGCGCCTTCGCTGGTGAAGCGTTTCCAGCTTTTGTTCGGGAAAACGCCGTGGGTGACGTAGGCGGAGACTTTCGTCGCGCCGAGTTTTTGGAGCAACGCTTGGCACTCGATTAACGTTCCACCGGATTGGACGAGATCGTCCACGATGACGCAGTGACGGCCAGCCGGTTCGCCTTCTTTTAATTTTACGATTCGTTTTTCTTTTTGTCGAACTTTCGTGCAGACGACGGATTCGTACCCGGCGCGATCGAAGAACGAGTGGAAGCGTTTATAGGCGCCTTCGTCTGGGTACGCGATGACGACGTTCTGCGCGTCTTCTAATTTCTGTAATCGCTTTAAGAGCATCGGAATGCCGCTTTCAAAACACGGCAAGATGGCATCTCCGAAATAGAAGCGTTCTTGCAACGCGTGAATGTCAAAGATAACCGCGCTGGTCGGTCCGCCGCGACTGGGTGGCGTGGACGACAGCATGCGCGCTAAAGTCACCGCCGTCGCCACTTCGCCTTCCACCGCGACTCTTTCCGCAGTTCCAGTAGGGAAGAAAGGTAACACCAACGTAAAACTCGCCACAAACATCTTTGGCAAAGAATAAATAATCGATAACTGCTCGAAAATCACCTCCGGGTTGTGAAAACTCGCCAAGAACGCAACGTGTCGATCTCGAATATCGTACGCGTCGTTGATGAACAAATCCGGGAACCCGTCGTTAAAGGACTCCCAATTAATCGTCCCCAACTCCACCGAAAACTCCTCCAACTCCGCGATCTTCTTCGCCAATGGTTCGTGCTCCTTCGAGTAAAACAAAACCGGGAACTTGTTCTTCTTCTTCCACTTCTCCCTCGGTTCGTGCTTGAAAAATGTCCCTATCTCGTTACTGCTATTACTATTCGACGACGACGTAAACGACGACGTGCTCGCCGATCCGTTGCTCTCCTGTCTCGCAGTTGGGGTGACCATCGACAGCGGTTCCGTGTTGAACATTCGACTCCTCGTTCGCTCCTGTTCGGATAAAGCCTCCTCAAAGAAGGCGGATTTCCCGGCGAAGCCTTCCTCTTCCATCGCGGACAAACGATGGCTGTTACCATTCGGATAGGAGGAAGAGGAGGAGGAGGACTCGCTGTTGTTGTTCTGATTGGACGAGGTGAAGTTGAAACGACTCGGTGGTAAACTCGCCGCTCGTGTGCTCGTTTTCCTTTGTGTTGGGGACAAATGGCGGCTTCGCTCTGTGTGTTGATTACGAGGACGACGCGCGTTACTGTTGTTATTTTTGCCGCCGCCGATTTTAAATACTGCAGTCGCTGCCGAGGAGGAGGACGATACCAACAAAGCAAACGTCGTCGTCATTTGTTGTCCTCTTCGATTCTTCTTCCTCGCGTGTTGTTCGTGGCCTTTTTTAGTATTCGGATAAAATTCTGTCGAATCGACTGAGAGGGGGCAGACAACAAGGAATAAAATAAAAGAATAATCAATTCTACGCGAGACATCACTGTTATATCATTTTCTTCTTCTACGACTAAACCTGGTTTTCGGTGTTCCCGACGAGAGGTGCGACGAGCTCGTTGTTGATGTTGTTGTTGTTTTCAATCGCCTCCCGTCTTCGCTTCTCTCGCAAGTATACGAAACATCCGATTAAAGTCAACGCGTACCCGAGCATGGATCGTAAACCGACGACATTTTTGAATATAACCACGGAAAAGACAACCGTGACTATGGTTTTTACGTTACCGAGAACTTGCATGCTCAACGCGCCGACGTGTTGCGTCACTAAAAATTGGCTGATGTTGACTAAAAACGCGCCTGCGCAGTTGGCGCAGAGCGCCCAGGCTAAATCGTTTTCTTCGTAAGCAGATCGTAAGGCGGCTTTGATGGCGCACACGCCTTCGAACTCAACAGAGGCGGGAAGCAACGTGCACACGGACATTAAACTCATCCATCGCAACGAATTCAACGAATCTAACTTTTCCGATTGTTGGACGACTCCGTCTTTACTAACGCCTCCTTCCGATTCCGCGCTGCTCAACAACAACTCTTGCAAACAACTCTTCGTCGCTCTGGCGACCATGCTCGCCAAAACTAACGCCAAACCTTTCGCGTGAAACGTCGGCTCCGCACCCGCGGTGACCATCCCACCCAAAATAACCGGTGTTAGACTCGCCCACACCCGCCAATGCTCTTTCTTCCGTAAAATCACCATCCCCATAAACGCCGTGACCGCCGGCGTGCACGCCGCAATCGCTTGCTCGAACGACACCTCCAAATACTCCAAAGACGCCACCGCGGCGACGATGGACACCGCGAACGTTTGACTCAAGGCAAAAATCTTCCAAAACTGCCTGTTCGATTGCAACTGCTGTCGAGCGCTCACTCTAAAAGCGCTATTGCTACTCTTATTACTTCCACTACTACTTCCACTACTTCCACTACTACTATTAAACGCAGCGACGACTAAACTCCGCTCTTTGAAACTCAGCACAATCTCGCAGCACACGTACGCCACGCACATGTGCATGAACGTCAGAAATATCGGCAATCGAAACTTGCTCCCGTCTCGCATTAAGATTTTGTTGAAGGAAATCAAAAGCACCGTCGATGCGAACCATCCGCAGACGATGAGACTCGTTTTCAGAAATTTTCTTTTGTTCGTATTCGTCTTTATTTGTTGTTGATTTTGTTGCGCAGAAGCGGCTTGCAAAGGTATCGCGTTTGTTTCCACCACCGACGAGGGAGAAGAAGAAGAAGAGGTCGTGCTTTTTTGCTGATGAAATCCTCCTCCTCCTCCTCCTTGCATCATGTCCACGAACGACTGGAAACTCATCGCGATGATGATGAAGATTTTATCCCAAAACACCAACACTTTTTTGTGAGCTCTTTGAAGAAAAAAAAAAGAAGCAGAAAAGTCAAAAAAAGCACCAAAGTCTTGTGTCTCGTCTTGTCTTTTCTTCATTCGCAAAAAAGAAAGAACTGAACACATTATTATAACACAGAGATAAGAAGAAGAAGAAGAAGAAGAAGACTTTAAAGAAGAAGAGAGAGGATGGTCTCCTTCGTTGCCCCCTCTTCTTTGTTGGCGCGTTCTTCTCATCGTCGCTCTTCTTCTTCTTTAAAGTCTTCTTCTTTATCTTCGATGCGCCGTCTTCGCGCTGATGAAGAATGGAAGCGAGGAAAAGGAAATGGAAAACGAAGATATGTTGGAGCGTTTTTTTCTGCATCTTCATCGTCTTCTTTAAGCGAGAGCGGTATTCGAAGAACGCACGCAAACTTCGCTTTTAAGAAGAAGACTAAGAAAGAGAGAGAGAAAGGCGGTGATGAGGAGGTTTTTCCTCTTCGGTCGAGAACATTGAGGGCGATTTTTGTGGACAACAGAGAAGGAGAGAACGCTTCGTCGTCTTCGTCTTCTTCTTTGGATGTGGTCACTTCGAGGAATAGGAGAAACATAAAGAGAGCGAATGTAGTGTTGACGCAAAAGCAACCGCGTATGCCTTTGATTGAAATAGCGAAGCGGGTGCAACTGTTGGTGCAGACGTTCGTCCGGTGCGCGGCGAAATACGCGCAGAAAGATTACGAGTCCATAGCGAGCGCGATTTCTAGACTCGGTCCGACGTACGTGAAATTCGCGCAGGCGGCGGCGAGTCGCGGGGATCTCGTCGGACCAGAGTTAGCGGGAGCGCTCGGGCAGTTGCAAGACGACATGGGACGGTTCAGCGATCAGTTAGCGATCGATACTATTCGAGAAGAAAGTCCCGAGTTATACGAGGACATAGAGAACGTAGAGGAAATGCTAGAGAAAGGATCTGTGGCGGCGGCGTCGTTGTGTCAGGTGTATAAATGTCGATTGAAAACGCAAGAAGTGGTCGCGGTGAAAGTGCAGAGACCAAACATCCGAGAACAGGTGGAGGCGGACGCGTACTTGTTGAGATTGGCGGCGTCGTATTTAGAAAAGTTTAATTTGGTGGAGGCGAAAGCCGTGGACGCGGTGGACGAGTTCGTGTCGAGATTGTTCGAGGAGATGGATTTCGAAAACGAGGCAGAAAACGTGAAGAAGTTTAACAGCCTGTACGGCCCAGAAGGAACGGCAAAGATGGACGACGTCGTGAACGGCGCCGCGGGTAACAGCGATAACAGCGGACGGAAAAGTAAGCTAGAAATTAAAGTGCCAAAAGTGTACGAGGAGTACACGTCGAAGAAAGTGTTGGTTTTAGAATGGATAGAAGGGACGCCGTTGACGTCCGGGGAATTGCGCGAAGTCGATCCGAAAGATTTACCGTTGGTCAGGTTAGGCATCGCGTGTACGTTGAGTCAACTCATCGAAACAGGCGTCATGCACGCGGACCCGCACGGAGGAAATTTGATCAAACTTCCCGATAATCGCGGGTTGGCGTATTTAGATTTCGGATTGGTTTCAACGGTTCCGGAACAAGTCCGAGACGGTTTAGTCGCCGCGGTATCGCTGATGGTATTTAAGAAAGATTACAGGAAAGTGGCGAATTTGTTTGGCGAGTTGATGTTAGTGCCACCATCGGTGATGAACGACGCGGTGAAGATGAAGGACCTCGAAGACGCCTTAGAGGACGCTGCGAACAAAACGCTGAAATTCCCGGAATCCGGCTCGGGGAAGATTGTCCCTGAGATACGGTTCGACGAACTTTTATTCGCCTTGCTCGCTTTAGTCCCTCGCTTTGAGTTTCAATTACCGCCGTATTTTATCAACAACGCGCGCGCGTTGGGCGGATTAGAAGGCATGGCGAGAAGCGCGGACGGGACGTTCAACGTGTTGAAAGAGGTGTATCCGGTAGCCATTCGTCGGGTGCTTAAAAATCCAAACCAAAGCGAAGTGTTGAGAAAAACGGCTCGGACGTTAGCGTACGACGATGCAATCGGAGGCTTAGCGTTCGCGTCGTTGCTTCGCGTGTTGAACGATGCCGCAAACTTGACGCAAATTCCGAGGTTTAAAATCGCTTTCGACGCGCTCAACAGTAGCGAAGGCAGACGATTACTCTTGGAAACATTCAAGGCGGAAATTTCGAGAAGAGTGCGCGCAGTTCTCGATGCTCTTTTCAGACGAGGCAGAAGAGAAGGTAATGGTAGTAGTAACAGTAGTAGTGGTGGTGGTAGTAGTAGTAGTAGTAATAGCGATAGCAGCGGAAGTCGCATTGTGATTGCATAAATTACATAAATTTTCCCACTTTGTAGGTACTCAAACTGAAAGATTC
>Ga0115552_1001351_pt1 | contig 14150 bp, 9 predicted proteins | sample COGITO_mtgs_1103_3_FD_87178 | JGI IMG/M metagenome (GOLD analysis project Ga0115552, IMG submission 87178) | Pelagic marine microbial communities from North Sea - COGITO_mtgs_110328 | ecosystem: Environmental > Aquatic > Marine > Epipelagic | place: Germany:Helgoland, sampling site Kabeltonne...
TGTCGATGTCGTCGCCGCCTTCTCGGTGCTTGGCAAAAACTGCTTTTGCCGCGAGTCGTCGCGTTCCTGCCGCTGCTGCTGATGGTTTCTCATCTTCTTTTTCTAAAAGTCGTCGTCACCATCATCATCATAATCATCATCATCATCGAGGAAAGACGAATAATAATACCGTTATTCTGATGATGAAAGCGAACGGCGGCTCTTCTTCTTCGTTCTTTTTTTCTTCCAACGCCAAGCCTGCGGCGACGACGACGACGACGACGGTCGGAGAAGATGACGATGAAGAAGAACATCGAGAAAACGAAGAGACGAAAGAGAAGAAACCAAAACCACCACACTTTGACGGAAGAAACTTTCGCAAGAAACGAGAAGAAGTGGACGACTATAAACTCGTCACCGAGGAAGAGAAAACACGTTTGAGAGAAAAAGTTATCAATCACTTATGGCTCGCCCCGCTGACGAAAGGAGGCAACTTACCGTTTCGACGACTGTGCGCGACGTTCGAGGCAAAAGTCCTCGTGTCGGAGATGTCCTACGCGAGATTCTTAAATCGAGGGAACCCGGTGGAGAAAACGCACTTACGGCGACACGACTCGGAGGAGATTTTTGGTGCTCAAATCGCGACGAATATCATCGAAGAAGGCGTTCGGTCGGCGAGGATGGCGTATGAATTCAACGCGGATTTCGTGGATTTAAATTGCGGATGTCCAACTCACGAAGTCACGAAGAGAGGTTTAGGTGCGCGATTGTTGAGGAAACCGGCAAAGCTGGCGAAGTTGGTCGAAGGTTTAGCAAACGGGTCGCCTTTACCGCTATCGGTGAAAATTAGACTCGGCGTAGAAGACGATAAACCGGCTTTGAAGTTAGCGGAGGAGATTGAAAACGCGGGTGCGAGCGTATTAATCGTTCACGGACGAACGAAAGAGCAACGATACACGAAAAGTGCAAATTGGAATTTGATTGGCGAGATTAAAAGCCGAAGTAAGATTCCAATTATAGGGAACGGAGACATTTTAACGTGGTACGAGGCGAGAGATAAAATGGCCTTGTCTGGAGTCGACGGCGCGATGACTGGGCGCGGCGCGCTCATAAAACCGTGGATATTTAAAGAGTTTTACACAAACACGTCGATTGAATTCACCGCGAAAGAAAGGATAGAGCTCGTGTATTTCAAATTGACGACGTTCATGAAGGAATATTTCGGCGCCGATGCGATTGGAAAGAAGAGATTTGATTTATTCATGCCTTGGCACATTGGTTTCTTCTGCAGATATCGCCCTCTCGACGAAGCCGTGTACAGAGAAAAGGCAAAATTGAACCCTTTGTTACAAACGCGATTAGATATAGCCTTAGAAAACGAAGGGAGGATTGAAGATTTAGAACCACTCGAACGTCTTTTACGGTGCGTATCCGAGGAAGCGCACGCGGACATCGCAGAGATTTTATTCCAAAGCGAAACGAGCGAGGATGCGATTGAAAAGTTGACGCGAGTTGCGGAGTCGTCGAAATTAGCCGAATACGAGCTGAGCGTTTCTTCTTCCTCCTCCTCCTCGTCGGGAAGAGAGAGTAGCGGAGATGTGGACGATATGCGCGGATAGTATTCTTCTCTATGTACCTAGAAATTCGCTACTGTACTGGTGCGCAAACAAAACTACTTCTACTGGTATCTACTACACTATTTATTTAATTCTTTTGGTCGGCGGCGCTAAATTCACCGCGCAACCTCCCGGATATCCCATCCGTCGGGCGATTTCGTCCACTTTTTGCTGGTCAAATAGCGTTTTCCCGGCTTCTCCAGCCGAGAACGGTTGCGACATGTGTCGCATAAACGCTCGAGACACCGTCAACGCCATATCCGTGCTCAAATTCAAAAGTTCTTCGGTCATGTGATTGGATATCCACTTCGGTAACTTCGATCTTTTATCGTGCGAGTTATATCGCTTATCTGCAAAGACCATCAATCCGTAATCGGCTTTGGAACGAATGACTCGACCGATGCACTGCGACGCTTGTCGAATGGCATCAAAAGTGAGAAAATCTTGCTCTTTGATTTGCAACGTCTCTCGTAAATACTCCAATCTCGCTCGTAAAATTCGAGACAACGTGTATTGATACGGCACGCCATACATGACTACAGCGCGCCCGTAGTGTCGATCGAAATCGATACCTTCGGCAACTTTACCTCTCGCGACGGAGAGAAAAACGGCACCTCGACCGGCGTTACACGCTCTGCGGTAATTATCTAAAGCTAAGGACGTTTCGACGACGTCTTGCGTCTCCATGAAAATCAACTTGTGTTGCATAATCTCTCGTAAAATCCCGGTATCGTGCCATTTGGAGATGATATTTTCCATGTACGAGTACGAGACGAAAAACGCGACGATACCGTCCGGGATACTTTGCGCTAATCCTACTAAAACTTTCCCGTAATTTTGAATGACGTTTGGATCTTCTCTCATGTCAAATTTGGAGGAGATGTGTTGTTGATCGGCGCCTCGAGTGATGACCATGGGACACAAACACTTCCGAGTTAACGTCATCATGAGTGATTTCATGACGTTCGGCCGAAACTTTAACAATCGAGGGTATAAATCAATCGGCGATAAAGTCCCGCTCGTAATGAATACGGATTGATACTTCTCGAAGACTGGTTTCACCGCTAAAGAAGCGTCTAAACACGCGAGCTGTAAAACTGGATCGGGAATGTGCGGATATCTCTCGTCATACGGTTCCATTATGATGGTGAACCCTTGATCGTACGTACCGATTAAAGTTGCAAAATCAGCAACGCTAGACAACGCGCCGAACTCTTCCGTATCAACAATCTCTAAAGTTTTCAACAGCGACGTCAAACGATCGTAACAAAATTTCAACGTCTTCGCGTCGACGCCACCACCAGCCTCTGATTTCTGTATAAACATCCTCGGTGCGGTTTGTACGACTGATGGTGCGCGTAACTCGTGCCGTAAAAACTCGACAAATCGGCGCATTATGGCCACGAAATGTTCCGCTCGTCGAATGTTGCCCGGAATAACTTCTTGCACGACGTCCTCGGAAATGACTGGATTTGCCATTAAATCTTCACCTCTTTGCCTTGAAATTGCACCCTGGTTCGCTAACCCGGACACCAATCGCTCGTACTCATCCTGCAACCTTTTTCTATCCGTTTTCTTCACTTCTGTTATGCGCGTGTTTAACGTCGTGATGTTTCTCTGCGCCGCGTCCAACGTCTGCGAACGCAAGTTCACCGACAAAGCTTCTATGCAAACGTTATCGATGTTATGCGCCTCGTCAAAAACGACAATCGCGTTATCCTCGAATTCTCTCGAAACCAACCCGGCAACTTTCGGGTCTAACAAGTATTGATAGTTATACACCACCACGTTCGCTCTCTGTAACGTTTGTCGAGCGAGAAAATACGGGCACCACCTCTTCTCCCGTCCAAACTCTCTCAAATCTTGCAACGTATACACGCCCTTCGGCACTTCCGCTTCTGCCCCAAGCGCTTCTAAATCTTCGTAAAACTCGCACAGATTGCTCTTCCTAATCTTCTCGTTTTCTAAAACCGTTTTTGTTTTCGTTCCTTTTTGATCGCCTTCTTCGGCTTCCTCTTTCGCTTTATCGCGCACCCAACTGGCGGTTAAGTTTCTACACCTCGCGTCCACGCTCTCTCTCGATCCTTCCTCGGAAACTTTCGGATTCACGCACAGATTCTTCCTCGACGACAACCCCAGCGCTAAAATGTGCGTCTCTTCCTCTTTCCCTTTCTCCACGTGCTCCTCGCGATATTTCTGCAAAACTTTCAACTCCGCTAAAACTTTCTCCATCTCAGGCACCGTTCTCGTGCAGTAAATCAGTTTCCCGCACGAGTGTGGGTATTGCAACTGATAACTGGTAATCAACGAGAGTAACGTGATCGTTTTCCCAGTCCCGGTGGGCATTTCTAACGCCCCGTGACCTTTCGCGTCCAACGCGTGTTTCAGTTCGATCATGTATTCGTATTGTTCCTATTATTGTGATGATGTGAGTTGTTGTGAGTAAATTGACGATGATGATGATGATGCGTCGTCGTCGTTTACGTCGTCGTCTGAATCGTGCGCGGATACGGAAAGAAAGAGAAGCGCGACGAAGAAAATGGTAACAGAATAGCAATGTTAAAAAATCTACTCGTTTAAAACGTACCGGGTACAAGTACTCGTACGGGAAGTACACCGTCAATCCTTCCAAGTTGAAAATCATCTTCTTCCTCGTCTTCTTCTTCTTCTTTGTCTTCTTCTTCTTCTTTGTCTTCTTTGTCTTCTTCTTTGTCAAAGAAGAAGTGACGACGGAACAGAAGAACGATTGAAAAAATGAAAAACGAAAAAAAAAAACTCAACTTTCCCTCTCTGCCCCATCAAACAAACAACACATTTTCACGCGCAAAATCTCATCAGACAGATAAAAAAAAGTCAAACATAAAAATGGCCCCAGCAGCAAAGAAAGGATCTAAGAAAGTCCAATCGTTCGTCGTCGATTGCACCCGACCGGTACGTGTTGATTCTTTCGCGCGCATCGTTTTCGCGTCGAAATCCGAGAGAGACGCATTTTTTTTTTGTCTTCTCTCAAGCCCTCCTCCTCCGTCGGAAGGAGGAGAAATTTTTACGCGCGCGAATCGGAAGATTTCGTATACTCTCGCTCTCGAACCGTTGCGAAACGTAAACTGACATGTTAACTCTCTATTATCATTCTGTATATTACATCTGTTCTGTTTCCACGCACGCACAACGCACAGGTTGACGATGCCATCATGGACATTGCGTCGTTCGAGCAGTTTCTCACGGAACGAATCAAAGTTGGCGGCAAAGCGGGTGCTTTAGGCGACGCCGTCTCGGTGTCCTCGGACAAGAACTCCGTCACCGTCTCCTCCGAATCTGCCATGAGCAAGAGATACTTGAAATACCTCACGAAGAAGTACTTGAAGAAGCACAACGTCAGAGACTGGTTGAGAGTGATTGCCTCGAACAAGGATAGAAACGTGTACGAGTTGAGATACTTCAACATCGCCGAAGGCGGCGACGAAGAAGAATAAGAACAACGGATTGCTTAAACGTATACAATAGGATAATAATTTAGTATATTTTGAACGTCTGGGGTGATTCTCTCTCTTAAAGCGAGATGATGAAACCATATAAACGTGTGCGTTCCGGGGGGGTCACTAGGATCTGAAACCGATTACTATTATACTTTAGCAGAGAAAAGCGTCAAAAAGTGTTTTAATAAAATATTTACTTTTACACGATGATGATGACAACTAATATAGTACTAATCATATAACAGTAAGGTAATCACAAAAATAACGAAGAGAGTTACTCGGAGATAGATAACGATACCAACGAGTTTGAAACGTTCTTCGACAGCTCTTGCACTTTCTTATTCTTCAAGAAGACTTCGTTTACAATCGCCGCACTGACGAGAACGATTCCAATCCAGACCGGGAAAAATTCCGGTTTCGACGTGAATACGAAACCGAAAATTTTATTCGCTACGACTCTTTTATAGAATATCTGGCCAATTGGTCCGTGTAAGATGTAAATAGGGAAGGAAATCGCCCCTAAATACGTCAACGGTTTCCAGGACAGAACGCTCGAGATTGAAAATTGGCTCGCCCGAGGACTGCTACTGACCGTTTCGCGGTGAATGTTCATAGTAAACCACGCAAACAGAGGTACGAAAATGCTCCTGGCAATTGCGTCAGACATGGAAACGATCGAGTATCCTCTCCCGACGATCAAACCAATCATCAAGAGTAACGGAATAACCGGTTTCTGAAGAACAGAATCAAAGTTTACTTTCTCGACGCCGTCAATCATCACCAATCGAGCAGAAACCGCACCAATCAACACATCAATTGTCGAAAACAACGGAGAAAACCGAACTGAATTCCAAAACATCCACGACGGGTGCGTTTTTGGCGGCATGGTGCCCTCAAAAAATGCAAAACCAGAGACGTCGTAGCAATACGCAAACTTCACCAAACACGTCAACAAAATCAACTTTACGAACAATCTTTGTAATCCCTTCCGTTTCAATTTCGCAATCGAAGGCAACGCGTACGGTAAAACCACGAACGCAAACGTCAACGCGCTGAGAAACCACGTCGGCGCGTTCCACAACTCCGCGTGCGACGGGAACCACGCCTGCGAGAGAGAAAAAGTCAAACCGGCGTGCAAGGCTGACTTCGCCCATCCGTTGTAAGTCACGTCAGCGATCAAAAACACTGGCATGAACAGAATTTGCGTCGCAAAATACAACGGGTAAAACCCCATGACTCTTTGAATGGTGTAGGCAACTTTTGTCGGTAAAAATCTCTTTTCCGTGTGTTCGTACTTGTTCAACTCTGACGCCGTGTACGCGGCGACGTACCCGGACAAGACGAAGAAAGCGCCGACGACGACGTTGACTTGCGATAACATTTTTAATAGCAGAGGGTCTCTCGTCGCGCACGCGATGAAATGACCAATGGCGATGTATCCAATGAGAAAGAATCGCATGGAATCCATCGCAGGTAAACGCGGTTTACTTTCTGTTACTTTTTTTTGTGGTTCTGTGTCCGAAGATGCAGCTGCATTTGTTTTTGATGACATTCTTCCTCGGCGGCGATTTTGTTGTTGCATCGAAGAAGTACTCACATCAAAAAAACTCGTTGAATGTGTTGTTGTGTTAATAGTATGAATGTTGTTGTTGTTGTTGTTGTTGTTATTGGTGGTGTGCAAAGCGGCGGTGGCAGGGTTGAACGAAGTTGAAAAGTTGTAACGCTTTTTCCTCAACCTAACTGTATTAATATTATTGTTGATGAAATTCATCGTCGTCGTCGTCGTCTTTTTTTTTACGACGAAGGAATTCTTCGTTTTCGTTTTCAGCGATGAAGATGAAGACGTGATTCTCCCCATCGTCAACGACGACGACATCATCATCGTTCTCTTTATTTCTGTGAGACTGTTTTCTTTGCGCGTGTGCGTGTGTTGTAATTATCCAAATTTTTTTCCAAAGAAGTTTTTTTTTTTGATGAAAAGTGACCCTAAATGTTCGATTCATCAGATTTCTTTATAGTTATATCTCCCAACCCTAACGCTCACGGGTCTTTAGCAAAGTGGATAATGCGTCCGACTTCTAATCGGAAGGTCGGGAGTTCGATCCTCCCAAGACTCATTTTTTTTGCTCATTGATACATTCAGATCATTGTAGAACGAGACGTTTGAGAGAGAGAACGATGGGTGCGTGTGTGTGTGTGTTTCGATGTGAATCATGATTTCATGATTTCATCTTCTACGCGTGCAGCTATTGCTAATAACTCGCCCACTATATTATAAAGAACTCTCTAACACGTTGACGACTTCGTCTTCGATCGCGCTCAAATACTCGCAAATCTCGCTCTGTTTGCGAAATTCGTGCAACTCTTTGAGCTCTTTGATGGAAACTTTGGCGTCGTCTCCGCCTCTGACGAGCCTTCGCTTGTCGTCCGGTATGGACGCGAGAAAGTGTAAGAGCGCTTTACGGTTTCTCTTCTTGTTCTTACTAGCATCGTCATCGTCTGTGTCGTCATTGTCGTCATTGTCGTCCTCCTTCTTCCCCTCGTCATCTTTTTCCATGTTGTGCAGCCTTAACTTTTCGCCCACGCGGTGGAAGAGAGAGGCGACCTTTATCTGCAAATCCAGAAAGCCGCGCAAACGAGTAAACTCTTCTTTGGAAGAAATACTCGTCGAGTAATAATATCGATTCACTTCTCCAAGTTTTCGCAAAGAAATCACCGGTATCGCGTACGCGTCTTCTAAAAACCGCAAAGATTGTTTGCACACCGGCTTCTCCGTGAAATCCCATCGGTGCAAGACGTCACGCGGTATGATTCGAGTGTCTCCGGAGAAGCAGCTTTCGCATACGACGACTCGTAAATACGAACACACTCTCTGCTCCATTTTCGCCTTTTCTATTCGGTTGCCACATAAACACATACACGTCGCGAGGGATGATGATGCTAATGTTGCTGTTGTTGTTGTTGTTGCTATTCGTTTTGTGTTTGTGGTGGCATCTAAAAGTATCGTCTCAATCGAAAGGCCTCTTGGACGAGGCGGCGCTTCAGATAACAAGACGTTGGACATGTCATCGATTAACTCTTCGTCCACATCTGAAGGCGTCGTCGTCATCGTCGTCGTCGCTGTTGTAATCAACGTCGACGATATCGCGTTAAATGAATGCATCACCGCGTCTTTACCAATGTTTACGGTCGTTTTTCCTAAATATAAACTCGCATTCGTCGTCACCGCGACGCCGGAAACGACCGTATCTCCCATAAACTTTGCTCCCGTAGAGACGCCCCTCCCGATTGAAAAGATACCGTTGTGTATGCCATCGAACAGACCGGTTTTGGAAGATTTAATTGTTTGCGTCGTTTTATCATTATTCGTTTTAGTAGCTCTCATCATCATCGTATTTCTCTTATCGTCGTCGTCGTCGTCGTCGTCAATAATACCGTTATTATTATTAGTAGTAAGTTGCTTCCCATCTTCCTTCTTCTTCTTCTCGTTAATGTGAGTATTGTTTTCGAAGGACAAACAGACGACGTCTTCGTCAAACTCGTTCATATCTTCTTCTTCGATCAATCCTCCTCTTTGATTATCATCCGTTGTTGTTGTTCTTCTTCTTTCTCGTCGCACGCCGTAGAATTCATCTAAAGCATCTATGACGTGCGTCGAAATCATCGTCTTATTCGTCTTCATTACTGATGTTGAGGAGGAGGAGGAGGAAACGATGACTCCGACGAGGAGGAGTGGTGGTGTTGGTTCATTTTTTTGACGAAAGAAAATTTTTCGTGTTTTTTTGCATGTGCAAGTTTTTTTTCCTTTTCTTCTTCCTTTCTTTACAAACACACCCTTTTGGCGGTCTAAAAATTTAAATTCACCTCTTCTCGGAGAGAGATGCATAGTATCATATATTATTAAAAAGACGAGAAACACCCTTTCCTCGCTTGTTCTTCTCTCTGAGAGTCCTTCTTGAGCGATAATAGTGATGTCGTTCCCAGGCCGAGCGCAGGAGTTGTTCGGTAAAAATGATGCGAGTAGTAAAAAAAATCAAACGAAACGCCTTGATAGCTTTTATTACGAAGAAGGCGATGATGGTGATGACAACAGCAATAAAAACAATGACAACATTAATAACAACGTTAACAACAAAACGAAGAAGAATAAACACAAGTTAGCCGCGCTCTTTTTGGTCGCCTTAACCTTGGAAAACACGGCATCTATGCTCGCCAGAAGGTACGCGGTTGGGATTTTACAGTTGGATTTTTCCAAGAACGTCGTCTTGTGTGTCAACGAGTTCCTCAAACTCTTGTTTTCGCTTGGCATGAAATATCGAAAAACGGACATCAAGAGTTTCACGAGGCTGAAAACACACATTTTCGAGAGGGTGGTGAAAACGGCGACGCCAATGCTGGTACCAGCGTTCGTGTATTTAGTGGTGAATTTAATTTCTTATCCGTCGTTGCAACGCGTGGACGCGTCGGTGTTCACGGCGATATCAAATTTGAAGGTATTAGCGACGGCGATATTCGCGCAGATTTTGCTCAATTCGAGAATATCAAACCGTGTGTGGAGAACGTTGACGCAGTTAGTCTTAGGCGTGACTTTAATTTCCTGGGAATCGTCGCCGAACAATCCGGTCATTCACAAGCGCGTACATCAAAATTGGTACGAACACATCAGCGATATGTTTGATTTATCCTACGCTTTCGGTGTATTTTTAGCGCTCGTACAAACGATGTTAAGCGGGTTCGGGTCGGTGTATTTCGAGAAAGTGTTGAAAAAAAGGTCAAAAGAAGACGAGCAAGAGAATTTAGGTAAGAAATTAGACGTTGAGTCACCGTCGTCGGCGTCTTTGGCGAAGTTATCATCGCCGTTTTCTTCTTCGACGGAACTCGACGTTTGGGATAGAAACATTCAGCTGGCGTTGTGTTCAATTCTGATATACGTGCCGATATCAATCTACGAGACGAAAGGAAACCTCTTCCAAGGATGGACCTTTCTCGTTATAGTCATAGCAGCGTTGCACGCTCTTGGTGGCATATTAGTCGCACTGTCTGTTTTATATTCCTCCTCGGTAACGAAGACGGTCGCGGTGTGCGCGGCTTTGGTATTAACGACAGTTTTTGGTCACATTTTGTTCTTCGAACCGTTGAACGGTCCGATATTGCTGGGGTGCGCGATGGTCATCATTTCTGTGTGGGCATACAAAGACGACGCGTACGTGGAAGCAAAGCTTAGAAGCGCAGGATTCGTAGTGTAATTTATTTTAGTTTAGTATGCATTGTTATAAACATCTTTTCCTTTTTCTTTTTCTTTTAAATACATTTACTTATATATACACCAGGTACCTTCTTTTCTTAACCGGTGTTTTGCAAGCCACTCGCGATACCTTTGATAGTGATGATGAGCGTATCGTTCACCGCCGATTTGAATGCGTTTGCACTCGGATGCAGCTTCATCATATCTTGCGCCCACGGCAACGATGGATCGTACTTCAACTCGTCGAAAGAACTGTCGTTGCTGGCTTCCATCTCTTCGATTTCACGCTGTTTCTTCAAGTAAGCGCTTTGAATCACATTCAAAGGCGTGATGTAGATCGAACGCATTTGTAACTTATTCTTCAACTGCTGATGTTGCGCCGGACACTGTTGGCCGTCGACTTCAATCTTCGACTCTGGGTTCACCAACAACTCTCTTCGGTCCGCAATTTCCAAAACGTGGTCGATGGTCGTCATCAACTCGTTCCTCAACTCTTTGCCTAACCCATTTCTCAAGCGTTCATCTACCAACGTCTTCTCGTAATACTCGACGACGTTCAAATCAGCTTTGGCTAAAACCATCTCGACTAAATCCATCGTCACTTTAAAAAATGGCCACTTCTTGTGCATTTCTCTCAGTGTGCTCAGTTCGCCTTCCTGCGCTTTGATCTCAGCGAATGCGGCAGACATACCCAACCAAACTGGAAGTTGAAAGCGGCTTTGCGTCCAGGCAAAGATCCAAGGAATCGCTCGCAAGGCCGTAACGCCAGCGTTCGGTTTCCGCTTACTCGGACGCGAACCGATGTTCAAACTTCCCAATTCTGTGCTCGGCGTGCTTTGCGCGAAGTACGGAACGAAATCAGGGTTTTCAAACACAACCGATCGGTACCTTTTGCACGAAGCTTCGCTCATTTTTTTCATCACGACTCTCCATTCTGGTTTTGGACCTTCCGGCGGTTTCAAAGTGTGTTCGAGAACCGCGGCGGTGTATAAATCCAAAGTGTGAAAGCAGTTTTCTCTCTCCCCGAAATCTTGTTCAATAACTTCGCCTTGAATGGTAACGCGAATAGATCCATTCACCGTTCCTCCCGGTTGCGACATGATAGCAATGTGCGCCGGACCACCGCCTCTGCCAACTGTACCGCCTCTGCCGTGAAACAAGGTCAAGTGCACGCCAAATTCCTTGGCAACCTCACCCGCTTTCTCTTGACCTTCATACAAACCCCACGCTGCGGCAAGACGTCCAGCATCTTTACCAGAATCCGAATACCCAATCATAACTTCTTGTTCGTTATTTCTTAACGTTTTCATGTAGCACTCGACGGAGAAGAGTTGTCTCAAAACTCTCGGCGCATCGTTCAAATCGTCCAAACGTTCAAACAAAGGCGCGACTCTCAGCGACGTTTCTAAAGTTCCGCCACACTCTCTTTGTAACAAAACCACCGCCAAAACGTCCGAAGCACTCGTCGCCATGGAAATGACATACGTTCCTAAACTCCCTGGAACCTTCTTTTGAATGTGCGCAACCATTTTGAACGTGTCGAGAACCTCGCGAACTTCGTCCGAACACTCCAACTGGTGCGGGATCAACGGACGTTTACCTTCAATTTCGCTCTTCAAAAACTCAATTTTCTTCTCTTCGCTCCATTCCTTGTACGAACCCATGCCCAAGTGCGTGGTGATTGCATCCACGGCGTCAGCGTGACGATCGGATTCTTGTCGGATATCGAGCTTGACGAGATTCAGACCGAAGCATTGCACTTGACGAATAACGTCGAGCAAATAGCCATTGGCGACTTGTTCGTCGCCGCATTCCATCAAAGACTCGTAGCAATGCATCAACGGGCCAGATAAATCTTCTTTACAGCGAATGAAACGATCGGAACCATCGTCCAAATCCAACTCGATGGACGGATCAGCGACAACTTTTTGTAATTGTTCCATCGTCTCGTACAATTTGTCTCTTAACTCGCCCAAGAGAACTCTGTACGGTTCGTTTTCCGGAATGGTTTTCCAAAAGTCCGTGTAGTTACGTCCTCTGCGGATTTCAAACACGACCGAGTCTTCTTCGTGTGGTCTGTTGGCGACTATATCGTCGACAACTTTTCGAAAAGATGCCGAGCACCGCCACATGGCAAGATCGAATATGAGTTGTTCGATAGCTTTGAAATATAACGTCGTCGCTTGTAACCTGGCGAGGTAGACGGAATCTCTCGTGCACGTGGCCGTCACGTACGGGTTTCCGTCGCGATCGCCACCCATCCAAGAGCCAAACGTAATGATCGAGCGTTCCAAAGGAAGTCTGTTCAAACCGTGGTTCAATAACGAAGTATCCACCCGTCTCATAAACCGCGGCACCCCGGCAAAGATTGTATTCGTAAAATACGTCAAACCTCTTCGCATTTCATCCTGTGGCGTCGGCGGCGAACGGCGAATTTCGTCCGTTCTCCATGCCGAATGAATGCAGCACCGAATGGACTCCAAAATCTCTTCGCGTTCAAATCGCGAGAGACGAAAACGTTGCAAATTGATCAAATTATTACGGATCTTGCCGTAGTTCTTCAACAAAGATTGTCTCAGCGCTTGCGTCGGGTGTGCGGTTAACACCAAATCGACGTGTTGGTTACATAACGCGTCGTAAATCGCGTTCGGATCCATGCCGCTGGCCACCATACCTTTAATCGCGCCGTTGGTCGTCTTTGCCGGACCTCTCGGAATATCGTCCAATCGCGCGTGCCTCTCCTCCATACTCGTCGCTACGTGTTCAGAGATGTTGTGCAAGTTTAACAAGTTCGAATACGCCGAGGATAACATCAACGTTTCGTCCAACTTCAACGCGTCCAAGGTGTTTTTCAACTTGTCAAAGTCCCCCGAGGAGTGTGACTCGCTAAATGTTTCCGAAATCTTATACACGTCCATTATTTTATTCAACATTTCCTCCCCGGCGGTTTCCTTCACTATGGAAAAGAACATTTCTCTCATGAGCTCGTCGGATTCCGCGACAGCTTCCGCGGTATCGAACGTATTCGTTTCCCCAGTCCCAGACAAATAACTCGATTCGTTGATGAGTTTGGACATGAACTTCCCAGTCTCCGTGTTGATCATGGATTGAGAGAGTCTCCGACCGTGCGGAGGCTTGCTCCCGCTCGGCGGCGCGTTCTCGTCGGTGTTTTTGTTATTGCCGCCGAATAAACCCATGATTATTGATTCGTCTACTCTCTCCTTCTCGAGCTCAAAATTCGCGCCGCTTTATAATATTCCGTAAAGAAGGAACAGTTGGTATATTTATTTTTTTCTAATAAGAGTGTTGTGTAGATCGTAGAAAAAGAGATCTCAATCCGATCTCTTTCAGTTCTCTCTCTCGTTCTCTGGATCGATGATCGAAAGTACTTTTCTCTCGCGCCTTTGTCTTCTTTGTCCTCTTTTCCTTTCCGAAAGACGGAGGAGGAGGGGAGGAGAACGCTTTTTTTTTGACGATGCATGAGCAGATGAGAGATCGCTTTTTCGTAAATTTAGAGATATTTTTCCCCCTGACACCTGATGATGAAAAAACCTTCCTTCACTAATTCCTCCACAACGACAACTTGGAAGGAAGAGATAATGCTCGCTTCAACATCATCAACAACAACAACACCATCTATTATTGCACAACATCATCGAGATCAACAACAGAGGACGACGACGACGACGACGCGAGTGGGAGGAGGAAAAGGCGTACAACACACGTACCATCATCAAATATCGAAGAGGAGAGGCGCTGGTATCGCGACGGTCGTTTCGTATTCTTCATCCTCATCATCATCGTTAGCAAAAGTTGTTGGCGGCTTCCGTAACA
>Ga0115552_1001352_pt1 | contig 14150 bp, 7 predicted proteins | sample COGITO_mtgs_1103_3_FD_87178 | JGI IMG/M metagenome (GOLD analysis project Ga0115552, IMG submission 87178) | Pelagic marine microbial communities from North Sea - COGITO_mtgs_110328 | ecosystem: Environmental > Aquatic > Marine > Epipelagic | place: Germany:Helgoland, sampling site Kabeltonne...
ACTCATCAAGCGCGCGGAGGAGGAGGCTCACGCCCTCGGCAAGGAGCCGCCCGCGCCCGAGGTTATCCTGGCTCGAGCCCGCGGCGAAGACATCCCGGAGCCCGTGGCGATGAGCTCCAACTCGCCCGATCCCGAGGTGTGGGGGGCGCCCGGCCGACCCGCGGCGGCGAAACCCGCGGGCCCGGCAAAGAAACCCGCGAAAGGAGAGTCGGTTAAGGAGAAGAAGGGGTCGATTGGATCCGCCGTCGCCGCCGCCGAGAAGACAATCGCGAAACACGAAGCCAAGGCGGCCGAGAAGGACAAGATGGCGCTCAAGGGGAAGCCCAAGAAAGACCCTTACGCCGCGGCTGCCGTCCCCGGGTACAAGAAGCGCATAGTGGAGGAGCGCGCCGCGAAAGAAAAGGCGGAGAAGGCTGCGAAGGAGGCTGCCGCGGCGGAGGTCGCGATGAAACGCGAAGCCGCCGCGGCTGAAAAGAGAAAGGCAAAGGCGGCGGAACCCGCGCCCGCTCCCTCCCCAGCCTCCATCAAGCTCCCGGTCTCCGAGGATATCCAGAAGCGTCTGGACGAGGCGCAGTCGCCGTCACCCGCCACCACGGACGAGTTCCACTCCGCGGAGGACTTCCCAGTCCACGAGGTCGAGCCTGCGCCCGCGGAGCCGGAGAAGAGGCCGCCGCCGACGCCCACGCCGGACCCCGCCGTGGCGCAGATGCTCGCCGGATTCGCCGAGCAGGCTGCGGTCATCAGGGGCGATACCGTGATGGAGGATGCCCCGGCGCCGGTGCCCGCGCCCGTGGCTGAGCCCGCCCCCGCCCCGGTTGTCAAGCCCGCGCGAACGAAGCTGTCGGAGCCCCCCAAGAAGCGGCCGCTGAGCGCCAAGCCCAAGTCGTCCAAGGGTCCGCCCCAGGAGATGGTCCAGAAGATTGTCCAGAAGCACGTCCAGGCGGTAACGTCACCCACCCCCGCGGCGTCCAAGCAGAAGAAGACCCCCGTGGCTGAGTCCCCAAAGGCTAGTAGGGGTGCGCAAAACGACAACCCCAACCCGGTCAAGGCGGATCACCAACCGCAGAAGCCCGTCATCGGATACGACGAGTTCCTGCGACTCCAGGAGCAGGCTGCCAAGGCTGAGACGGAGACTGGGTCCAAGCCCAAGCCGCCCGCGCCCTTCGTCGCGGCCGCCAACGGCAAGGTCACCGGCGCCATGATCGATGCGCACGACGCGTTCGCGGCTGCCAAGAAGCAGGAGGCTAAAATCGACAAGGCTCCCAAGAAACCCTCGGTGGCCGGCGGCGTCCCCGGCCAGGCTGAGAACGTCGTCGTCACCAAGGACAACAAGGAGGAAGCCAAGCCGGAGGGTAAGAACACGCGGCAGATGTTTGATAAGCGCGAGTCGCGGCGCATGAACGCCAAGCCCTTTTGCGCGGCGGTGCAGCGGTGGAGGAACAGGCGAGCCGCCGGGAAGTGTAAGCCCCGACGGACATCCGCAAAGGCGAAAGCCGGCGACGGGTCCATTTCCGTGTACGTCAGGAAGCGACCGCTGTTCCAGCACGAGGTGGACCGCGGTGAGTTCGACGTCGTCACCGTTCCGGTTCCCGAGGGCGAGAGCGGGTCGGACCCGACAGAGATTATCGTGCACAACTGCCAGATGTACCCCGACCTTCAGCGAATGTTCGTGAAGCACTCGGGTTTCGACATGACGCGCGTGTTTGGCGAAGGTGTCGAGTCGGTGGAGGTTTACCAGACGGCGGCGGCGCCTATGGTATCCGGCGCCCTGAGCGGCGGGATCGGCGCGCTCTTCATGTACGGTCAGACGGGCAGCGGCAAGACGTTTACCATGGAGGCTATCGAACAATCCGCGGTGAGGGCGCTATTCGCGGGAGCTCAGGGCGTCGCGGGCGCGTCCGCGGTGCGCGTCGCGTACTTTGAGATTGCCGGTAAGAAGTGCACCGACCTACTGTCGCCCGCGCGGACCGAGATTTCCATCAAGGAGATCGGCGGCGGCGTCTCCGGGGGTAAGGAGTTCAAGGAGCTGAAGCCCGAGGAGTACAGGCAGCTCGACGTTCAGCTCATCGGCGCGATGGAGCCCGCGGCGGCGACGGTGACTGAGCTCGAGCAGATCATCGCGGCAGGTAAGGGCCGCAGGGCGACGTCCGCGACGCACTGCAACGCGGCGTCGTCCCGGTCGCACGCGGTGTTGCGTCTGACGTGCATCCTGGCGGATGGGTCCACCGGTCGGCTCACGCTGGTGGACTGCGCGGGGTCCGAGCGGAAAGAGGACAACATGCACCACTCGGCGGAGCAGAGGCGGGAAACCGCGGAGATCAACGCGTCGCTGTACGCGCTGAAGGAGTGCGTGCGTCAACGGCGGTTGCAAGCGCAGAAGGGCAGCGGGGATGGTCACGTGCACGCGCCCTACCGGAGCAGCCACCTGACCAGAGTTTTGATGGAGTGTTTCATCCGACCCGACGCGCAACTCGGCGTCATCGGCACCGTCTCACCGGCGTCCACGGACACGGAACACTCGGTGTCCACGCTCAAAACCGTCGGTCTCATCGGCGGCAGGGAGGAGAACGAGGGCACGCACGAGGAGAAGGAGGACGTCAGCAAGAACCTGGAGACGGCGGCGGATGGGACGGTGACGGAGAAGCAGATTGAGCGGATAATCGCGCCCGTGCGGTGGAGCAACGCCAACATCAAGGCTTGGATCGCCAAACCCGGAAACGAAAAGTTTGCCGCCAAGGTTTCCGTCCCCGGGTCGCTGGTGGGCCGGGATATCGTGCGCATGAACCCGCTGGCGCTGCAGAATCTCTGTGGGGGCGACGCAAAGCTGGCGCAGCTGCTGCATAACAAGCTGAGGGAAGAGATCACCCGGTGCAGCAGCAGGGCGAGGACGTAGTGGGCCGGAACGGGAGGCGGAATGAACGGTGAGATAGGAGGAGGTCGGGGGGGCGGCGATGTTCCCTCGGGTTTATGGATTGCAACGTAGTAGAACATAGTGGTGTGTGTCTACGCTCGCCAGTCCCTAGCTGCAGTCTACGTACTCGGGAGTGTGTCTTGAATTTCGGCGTGACAGCTGAAATCTCGGAAAATCCGAAAACACGGGGGGAACCAAAGGTTTTGGACGCGCCAGAGCACCATGCGCCGTCGCGACCTCATCGAACGCGGCCGCATCCAGGCGCGCGGCGGTCCTACCGCCGCGGCTAATGCCGCACCCGCTCCCGCCCCGCCTCCCGCGGCGGTGGCGGCGCCCCACAGCGCCAAGCGCAGGAAGACCCCGACGGCCGCGAAGAAGAATGCATCCTTCGGCAGCCCCAGCGCGGTTCGCAGCCCGCTCGCCGCCATCAACCTGAACGACTCCCGGTTCAAGGGCCCGACCGCGGGCAGGGCCGGTAGCGGTAGCCCAAGGGTCCGCTCGAACCTCTCCAAGTCGTCCTTCGGTTCCCCCGTCGTGGTCGCGCCGCCCTCCGCAGGACCCACCCGCACCACGAACATCATCGCCCCCGCGCCCTCGCTCATGCGGGACCTCGGCATGCAATCCCCGCGGACCGTGGACATGATGGACGCGGAGATGCCGTACGACGAGGATATGGACTTTGGCGCGCAAGAGTCCTTCGGCGACTGGCTCGGCCGATGCGGCCTCCGCGGGCCCGCCGACGCCAACTCCGCGCACGGCTCCGTCAAGATCTCGCAGAAACAGAGAGACGAGCTCGAGCACGTGTGGTGCAACGCCGCGGAGGCGGACACCCTCCGCCGCCTCGTCGAGAACCTCAAGGACAGCGAGCTCGACATCGCGCGCAGGGAACAGCTCGCGAACGGCGCGTGGGCGCACGACTTTGAGGAGGCCACCGCCAAGGCGTGGAGCGGCAAGGTGGAAGCGGCATCCGCCGCGGAGATGTTGGCCAGAAACGAGCTCAACCGGAAAGCCAGGGAGGCTGAGGAGGCTGCCGCGGCCGCCGCCGCCGAGCGATGCCAGGCGGCCGCGATGGCCGTCGAGTCCGGCGAGCTCCGCGGTGAGCTCCGCGAGGCTATGATGGCGGCGGAGGGGCAGCAGCGCCGCGCGGAACGTCTGGAAGCCGACGTCCGCGACGCCGCGATCGAATCGCAAGATCTCGCGAAACGACTCGACGACGCACGCCGCGCGCTGACAGATGCGGAGCAGCGCGCGTCCGCCGCGCAGGCGCACGCCGCGCAGGCTGAAGCCGCGGCGCACGTCGAGCGCGCCGCGTACGAGGAATCCGTCGCGCGTTCCATGGACAGCGAACGAGCCGCCGCATCCGCCCGGCTCGCCGCCGCGAGTCGAGAGGCGGAGGTCGCCAGGACCGAGAGCTCGCAGCTTCGCCAGGAGATGTCCGCGCGGCTCGAGTCCATGAGCAAAGATGGCGAGGATGGCAAGGCTGCGCTCCGCGCAGCGATCGCGGTGCGCGAGAAGGAGGTTGAACACTCGCGAAGGACCGCGGGGGAGGCGCAACGCGTTACCCGCGAGATGGAACAAACAATCGCGGAACTCGAGGGGAAGATGGGTACGCTGCGTCGCGCCGCGGAGACCAGGGTGACGGAGCTGGAGCGCGAGCTGAACGTCACGAGGTCCGCGCTGGACGAGGCGGCCAAGGGGAAGGCTGCCGCCGAGGAGGGTGCCGTGACGCTACGCCGCCGCGCGGAGCGGGCGCTGGCGGAGGCCAACGCCAAAGCGGTTGAGGCGCAGGTGCGTCTCAGGCAGGCGGAGCTCCACGCGCAGCAGCAGGCGCGCGAGTCGATGGCGCCCCCCGCGCAGCCGCGGTCCGCGGGCGACCTCGAGGTTCTCCTCGCCAACATGACCAAGGCTCACGCGCAGGCGTTGCAGCGAGCCGAGGCGGCTGAGGGGAAATCCAGAAGCCTCCACAGGGAACTGGAGCACACGAAGGCGGCGGCGGAGGAGGCTGGCAAGCGCGTGGCGAGCGCCATCGACGCGGTTCGCATGAACGGACTCGAGATTGCGTCCATCTCGCACCAGGGTTCCAACGAGGAGCCCGGGCCAGCGCACTCGGGCGGGGGCGGCAGGCGGAGGAGCGTGTTGACCCTCGCGCCCACCATGCAGCGGCTCCACGCCGACCTCGCGAAGATCGCGGAGGAGAAGGAGAACCTGGAGCGCGAGGTGGCCACGCTCCGAGCCGCGCGCGCGCCTTTACCCGCGAGTCCCATCAGGGGCGTCGTGGGCGGCGACGAGGCGGAGGCGAAACGCGCGGAAGTGTCGGCGCTGGACGCCGCCATCGCCGAGCGCGCTTCGCAACTTCGCAAGATGGAGGCTGCGGCTGCGACGATGAAATTCGCGTTCGCCGATCACACCGAGGCACCCACGATGTCCACGTCGGTGTCCTTTGGTGTCCACCCGGCCACGCAGCAGAGGCGCGCGTCCGACGGTTGGTGCGCGGCTCTGCCCGGCCGGTCGCTTCCAACCCCCCGGACCCGAGCCAGAACCTCGCTCAGGCTCACGCACGGTCACCCGAACGATGATGACGCCTCGGTGGGAGGTGAGGCGCCGCGGGAGCAGGCGATGAGCCCGGGTGCGGAGCTCCGGCGCAGGGCGATCGCGATGGGCATGCGCGCGTCCCCGTTCGCGAAGCGCAAGCGAGCGCCGTGAGACGAATTGACGCATCGAATCGACGAATTCATTTTAGTCACGACACGCGTACGCGTCTCTAAACGTAATTACTACTACACTACGACTACTAACGCTCACACGCGACTACTATCCGCACACCCGCCGTTGGCAACACTAGCACTATCCACAGTCGCCGTGACCTCTGTGTCCTTGACTGGGAACCACCGCCTGTCCCGCATCCGCGTCAGCCAGACCATGACGTACCAACAAACAGGTAACACGATCAGAAAAGCCGCGGCGGTGAACGCCACCGAGACGACCGGCCTGTCTCGCCAGTCCGTGACTGGGTAGATGAACCGATCGCCCCTGTGGTTCGTGGCGCCCGGTATGAACGTGTACACGAGGTTGAAGCACACGTAGATGCCCCCGTACGCGTACGCGTTTGCGAGATCGGTCCTCGAGTCGATTGTGAATCTGTTGAGCGCGACAAAGTCGACGAGGGTGACTGAGTAGAGCACCCCGTGCGCCACGACGTTGTACGCGCTGACCGGGCCGTACTGCGGGCGCCACAGCACGCCCCAGTACACCGTCGTTATGAGCAGCTGCGCGACGGGAGCGATGCATTTGAGCGCCCACAGCGCGTGCACCCCCCGTGGGATGTCCGTCGAGTCGCCGGCGTCTTGGTCATCTCGGAGTCGCGCGGCGCGCCGCGTGGCCCACGCGTGGAGCACCGCGTACACCGCGGTGACCATCCCGGTCCAGTTGGTGAGCCATATGAAGTAGTACGGGATCCCATCGTCGCGAACCATCAGGTGGAGGAAGACGTACAGCGCCATCGCGGACGTCAGGCTGGCGACGGCGTCCCGGGCGGGCACGACCCGGTGATCCCCGAGCCACGGACACCGGAGGACAACATCGCGCCAACGCGCCTTCTCGGCGACCCATCCCGAGCTCACGGAGTCGTGCGACGAGGCGCGCGGCGGGTCGGCGTCCATCGCGCGACCAGCCCCGCGCGTGAGGGGAGTGACGCGGGCGGGTGACGAACTTCTCGATTGCGAGCATCTAAGATTATCCGATTGCACTCTCTGGCTAGTACCTACCTAGTAGTAGAGCTCCGACGGAGGCCGCGGTCCGAAGACGAAGAGGACCACCGCCCCGATGACGAATAGGAACCCGCCGAACAGGAAACTGTCCGGGTTCGTCGTCGCGTCCAGCGCGTCGTCGACGCCTTCGCCAAACCCGTACCTCCCACCCTTGGTGTCGACACCGTTGTACGTCCTCCGTTCCTTGTCCTCCTCCTCAGTCTGCGCCTGCCGCAGCTCGTCCCTCAGCTTCTCCGCCTCGGGATCGACCGCGTCTTCGCTGGACTCGCCGGATGACCCCTCGGATGGCGTCTCCTCGGCAGCCCTGGCGATGACGTCGTGTCTAGACGGCCCAGACACTGTGAAGATCTGATGCCCACTTATTCGCGACGACGCGATGATTGGACGGGGCGTCGATGCGGACGCGCGCGCGGCGATCGTGCGCCGGGTCGATCGCGCGGGGGCGACCCCGACCGTTGCTCGAGTCGCGATCATCTTCGAGACCGAACCCGGGAAAGAATCGATGCGGCACCCGTCTGCGTGTGCGACGTGGAGTGTGGCTGTGAGTTTTGGAGTGTGGGCACCTCTCACTTCTGTTACGAGATGAATTCCGCGCGGCTCCCCGCGACAGTCCAACGACGCGCCTCCACCGCGGGGCGCGCGATGGCCGACAAGGTCCACCGCCGCCCCGTCGCACCCGGCGGGTTCACGCAGGCCCCGCTCACGAGCACCGCCGTGTGGCGGGGCATCACCAACTCGCTCGCCACCACGGCCGCGCAGATCTCGGACGCGACCCCCGGGCTCTTGGCCAAGGCGAGCGCGAGCACTAAGGTTGTCCTCGAGCAGAACCGCCAGCTGTGGATAGATCCGCTGAGCGAGGCGGTGCAGGACATCACGGGCGACGCGAAGGCCGCCTTCCGCCCCGGGGGGGCGGGGGACGCCGCGGCCGCGCTTCGAGCGGACGCCCGCGGGAACATCCCCGACACCGGCGATTCGCTGACATCGTCCAGCGGCGGTGGGGGGCAGCCCGGGGCGTCCACGCACGCGACGCGTCCGTCCCCGTCGGCGGCCGCGCCCGTCAGGGACGCGTCGAGGGAGCGAGGCCAGGCGGCGCGCAAGCTCGACGCCATCTTCTCAGCCCTAGACCCCGGGGACGAAGCCGTCGTCGCCGGCGGGCTCAACGAGGGACGCGGATTTAACAGGCGGGGAGGATCAGGAGGCGGCGACGCGGGAGCCAGGGGTGCCAGGGGCGGCGCGGGCACCTCCCGCGACGCCGCCGCGCCCATCGCCGTGGACGTGGAGACGACGGGGGAGGGCACACGCGACGGTTTGTTGGGCGGGAGGGACGGTGGGGATCCGTCGGTGTCCGCAGCGTTCGCGTCCATCGCGTCGTTACGAAATAGATCAATCTTTGCCGACATGGACAGGAGTAGCATCGTGTTCTGGGGTTGCGTGGCGTGTTTCTTGGCGTTCAGCGCGGTGGTGGCGTGGAGGAAACACGTGGCGTCCGCTGGAACGGGTGGGATGGAGGAGGAGGACTTAGACGGAGGCGGGGTGCGCAGGCGACTGCTCGAGCTCGTCCGCGCTCGACTCGCACATCGTGACGTCCCGTGATTTTTTTCATTCACGTTAGCTAAAGAGTTAGTCTCGTCGTCGTCACTGCAGTTCCGCCGTGAGCGTCGCCTGCGGAGGCAGCACCACCGCACCCGGGCCACCCCCGATCACCGCTCGCGCGTCCCCCCCGTCCACGCTGAACCTCGCCTCCCTCTGAAACTCCGCGTCGCCCCCCGTGCTCACCGTGGAGTGACCGGCGCCTCTTTCAAAAGCAGTCGGCACCGGCGGCGTGGGCCCGACGCCCGGGTGCGCCATCCTCGCCGCCCAGTACCCGGCGTCCAGGCGCTCCTCCACCGGGACGAACGACCCGCCGGTCCTGTGCGCCTCGGGGAGGCACCCGCGGCACACACGTTGCGGGGTTTGGTACCCGAGCCGGGGCAAAGGGCGCTTCTCCCCGGCGCACTTTTTGCAAAACACGTGCCCGCACTGCCGGCAGTGGTGCCGCCGGTTGAACACCCCAAACTGCGAGTAGCACCCGCGGCACGCGTGCGCCGCGGCGTCGTCGACCCACAGCGGGCGGAAGATGCGCGGCGGTGGGAGTTCGGGCGGCGGCGGGAGGTCCGCCTCGGGCCCCGCGAAGGGCGCCCCCGCGGGCCTCGCCGCCGAATACATAGACGCCGAAGGGGACACGACAACCGGAGCGTCGAGCGTCGTGTCGAACGTCTTGGGCAGGTACAAAACGCACCGCGCGCCGTAGTTGCACCGCACCAAGGCGCCGTGCGTCGTGGCGGGCCACCCGGGCGGGAAACGTAACGGCAAGAAACGCTCGCCGTAGTACCCGGGGGAGAAACCCGGGTGCCGGGTCCCCGCGCTCTCCTTTTGCAGCTCAAACGTCTGCGACCACTTTTGCGCGTTGGCCACCAGATTCATGGAGCACACCGCGTGAAATCCCACCATCGTGCACGCCTGCGCGGAGGAACAGTTGACATCCAGCTTAGCCACCGCGGAGTCCGTCCCGGGAGCGTACGCACCGCGGTCCAACGTGACCGTCGCACGCAGGTTACCCCCCGTCATGAACTGCCGACTGCCGCTCACCGTCGGCCCCGCGAACCCGACCCCGCCGTCCGCGCCCGCCAACGGGTTCGCGTAGCTCACCGTGTCGTAACTCGTGTGACTCTGTTGTTGCGACGTGTGCATGCTACCGCCCATGCTCGAGCCGGACATCATGGACATCGCGGGGTTCACCAGCGCCTGGGACACGAGGAAGTGCCGCTTAGCGGACGCGAGCAAAGTCTCGCCGTCGCCGAGGGTCACCGCGGGAGCCGCGGGACCGGTTCCTATGGTCGACCCCCCGTGCGCCGCTCCTCCTCCAACCGGCGCACCGTCCGGGCCGACCATGGCGGCACTCGCGGTGTACACAATCTCGGCCAGGTACCCCTTGCCGTGGCTCCAGTTACCGCCCGCGACGTAGAACGCCGACGGCGCTGTCCTCGGGACCACCGCGCTGAAAGCCTCTTCGCGCGAACCCGCCGATAAATCTCCGCCTCGGACTCCCGGCAGCTGGAGCACCACCCTTCGTTCCAAAAACACAGTCTCGATCTGCGTCTCGTCCTCGACGATCGTCACGGTTTTACCTTGGCTGACGTGGCCGTTGCGCACGCGCCACTCGCGCTCGGCGACGAGGTTGCGAACTTCCGGTTTGGGTTCCAGTCGGAGTCGCGCGTGGTGTTCCTTGTGTGATCGGCCTTGGAGGTGGTGGAACGGGGCGAGTTCCTGCTCGGGGATGACGCGGGTGCGCTGGAGTGTGACGCGCTCTCGGCCCTGGATGGTTACCTCGACGCGCTGCGGGATGAATCGGGGGTGGAGTCGGGGGTGGACGTGGTCAGATTGGGGCGCGGTGCCGAGCCAGGGGGATCTGGTCGAGGTGACGTGAACGTCGACTTTCGTCCGCGGCGGGGACGGGCGGGGCGCGTCGGGGGGGCGTGTACGCGCGGGTTCGCTCACCTTGGCGACCATCGCGACGTCGTTTTCGATCTTGACGGTGCCCGTCACCGTCTCCCCCGCGTTGTACGAGCTCTTGTCCAGGGTCACCGTCAGCGAGCACGGGGGCGCCTCGCGAATCTCGGGAACCGTCGTGTTCATCTCCGGGACCCCCCGGGGCGGGGCGATCACCTCCTGCAGGGTCATGGTCGGGGCGTCCGGCTCCGGCGCGGGAGCCGGCGTCGACGACGGGACGAACCGCGCGAAAGGGTCCGCGGCTGCCATCCTGACCAGCGCCGTCCGCAATGGAGAGCGCCCGGAACGTCAAATTCAGAAATGGCCAGGTGTCATCAGGTCGTGAGTCCCCTCCCGCCCAAAAACGAAAGCAAAAGAGAAGACCATTAACGCGTGTCGATCATCATCACAATGCTACATGTACGGAACGTCTCCTCATCCCACGAGCGCCGCGGAGTTCAGCTCCGGCTCGCCGTCATCCTCCGCCACCACGGGCTCCACCGCAACCACCGGCGGCGTCGGCGGCGTCCCCGATCGGCTACCCCCGCCGCCCTTCCTCGCGCGCTTGTGAACCCGCCCACTCTCCTCGTCGTCGTCGCCATCCTTCTCCCCTTTCCCAGCCTTGGGTTCGTTCTTATCCTTGCCGCGCCGTCCTTCCTTCTTATCCGGGAGGGTCCTGGCCTTGCGCTCGGCAACCTCGAGTTGCGTGTGGCGGTTCACGTACGCCTCGTCGCTGGTATCCTCGGACGAGCAGTCCGAGTCGTCGCCGCGGACGATGCCCGCGTTTTTAGCCTCGGCGACAGCCTCGGCGTCGCCCCCCTCGCCCGCGACGATGGCCGCCGCAGCCGCAGCTTCCGCCTGTGCCTTGGCCTTCTCAGCCCTCGCGACGCCGCGTTCATCGGTGATGGGCGCCATGGCGTAGGTGGGCGCGGGGCGGACGCCGGGGGTGCAGATGTCGATGTGCTGCGCGCGTTCCACGAATTTGGCCCCCTCGTTGGCGCCCACGACGTTGTTGATGTCAAAGTCATCCTTCCTGCTCTTGAGCTTCTCCGGGGGCTTGTGCGGCTGGGGAAAGCCGCCAAAGGCGTCGGGTACGCCGCGGTTCTTCCTGATGGCCACGACGGATCCCGTGCCGTGCATCTCCGGCGTGGGCTGACCGAGCCGCTGGTGCAGCGCTGTGACCCGCTGCTGCAGCACCTCAATCTGCTCGTACAGCGCCGCGGTGGACAAGTCGCTGTCGCTCCCGGTGCCGCTCCCGCTCTTGTTGCCCTCGCCCCTGTCGCCGAGCGCAGCCTTGTGGGCCGCCTCCTTCTTCCGTCGCTTCCGTTGCGCGGCGGTGAGCTTCTCGGGTTTCCGCGCCCCCGCCTGCATCTCGGATTGCATCCGAGCCATGAACGCCTCGTCATCCGGGACGAAGAGCGGGTGCGTGCCGAGGACGGGGTTGGGCGGCGGGGTGTCGCCTTGGTGCTCGCGTCTACGCTTCATGCGCGTGGCCGCGACTCCGTCGAGCGGCGTGGTCTCCGGCTCCCCGGAGGTGGTCACGGGTTCCGCATCCTTTTCATCGGTGCCGCCCTTCCGCTTGGCTCGTTCGATGCCGTCGAGCATGCGTTGGTAGCGGTCGACGTGGCCGTCGATCTCCTTCATGCGGAGCTCGAGCCATCGGCACTGCCACTCGACGTCGCGGCGGTACTGCCTCCAGCCTTGATCCAGCGCGGCGCGCTTGCCGCCGGCGCCGCCGTCGCCCCCCTTGGCATCCGCAGATTTCTTCGCGTTCGCGTCGCCGCCGCCGCTCGCCTCCTTGCCGTCGCCGCCGCTCGCGGCCGCCGCGCCGGTGCCGCCGCCGGACATTGCGTCCGCGGATTTGCCGTCGCCGCCGGATTTGGCCGCGGCGGGGCCGCTCGCGACGGGCGCGCCCGCGCTCGCCGCCGCGTCCAGGCCCGCGCGAACCCTCGCGCTGTCCACAACCTCCCGGCTCCCGTCCTCCGTCCTGTTGTCCTCCCCGCTGCCCGTCTCCGTGAAGGAGCTCCATCCCTCCACGCCCTTCTCGAGTGCCGCCGCCCACGGGGTCGCCTTCGCGCCCTTGGCGGCCTTCGCGGTCGTCGGCGCGGTCGCCATCGCGGGCTACGGCACCCTAATGGCCCGAACCGACAATTACCACGCGGAAAGCGCCCCTTCCGTCACCTCGGGGGAGCGGAAAACCTCGCGGGCGCGACGCGATCGCGCGCGCGCGCGGCCGACCAAACGCGGGGGTTCGTCTCGCACTCCCTCGCCTTCTCTCGTCCGTGCGCGTTCTCCTCGCGCGCGGTCGGTCACTCGGAGAGGTGAACGCGTCGCGGCTCTCGTTGTGGTCGCCCGGCGCCAGATCTCGCGCACGTTTGGCAAAAGTCGTCGCGTCGACCATCGACGGCCGAACCTGCTGAGTTGGCTCGATGTGCGTCACCGCAGATCAGGGGAGTTGCCAACCTGGAAATAATGAAATACAACAAGAAATGCGTACGTCCGAGCGTATGTGTTTCTGGTGATCCACCTGAGACGCAAATTTAGGCGCGAAAACGATCGGTATGACTGATGAGTTGGAACACCCGCGCGTGTGCGGCTGCGGAGTTCAAAAACTTTGTTGTCAGGGCGGCCTTTTGCTTCTTTGCCATTGGAAGGTCCCGAACGGCACGCATGGAGGGGCTACGGTTACCGCCGTCCCCTCGGGAGAGACCGCCTCCCGGTCCCTCACCCAGGGGAAAGGGCATCGGGGCGAGTCCGGAGCGCGATGCGGCCGCGAGACGCTCGCTGACCTCCTCGCTGACCTCCTCGCGTTCCCCGCGCGGGACCTCGTCTACGCCGGGGACGACGATTGGAGACTGGGACGGTGGCGCGGCGACGACGACGTCCGAACACGCGTCCGCGTACTACGAGTCGTCCGCGAACCTCCTGCGGTACGACCCCGACGCGACCGCGCGAGGATCGGGCGCGCCGGCCCCGGGCGCCGGCGCGCGACGGTCGATCGAAACCTTCGGCGCCGACGCCAACGCCGTGGACGTCGGGCTCGGGCGCGTCTCCCTCGGGCTCTCCACCCTACGCGCCTCCTTCAACGGCACCACAGGGCGGGACGTCATGCGCGCCAGCACCGAGAGCGGGCGGAGCGAGGTGGACACGCAGACCGCGGACGTCCTCGCCAGGCAGCAGGCGCAGCTCTCAGACCTCAACGAGCAGCTCCGATCGCTACAGTCGCAACTCGGACATCTCAGGCGAAGCGGACCCGGCGAAGCACCCGACGACACGGACGGGCGGCTACACACACTCAACGGATCATCGCGTAGGTGGGGCATGGGCGAGTCCACCGCGTCCGCGTTCACGGTCGCGACGTCGCGGGACTCGGTCGGTCGGTTCTCATCAGTCGCGTCGTCGGGAGCGTCCAAGAAGTCCAAGTCTTCGGACGCAGCCACCAACACCGTGTGGGCCGCGCCGGAACCAGGCGTCGACCACTTACTCGGGTTGCCCAACAACCAAGGTCACCATCGTCATCCGATCGGAACCCAGGACACGATGACAGACGAGGACAAGGCGAGGGCGTGGAAATACGAGGGCGACGGGCGGAAGAGCCGGGGGATGATGACGGATCCGTGGGTGGGCGCGAGCCGGGGCGCGGGGGCGGGACCCGACGCCGCCGGGAGGGTATCCACGCGGATGAGCGTCATACGCCGGTCCGGAGCGCCCAGGGCATCGAACGCGGGTTCATCGGAACCCAGGCAGAGCAGGCGGATACCCGTGGTGGAGGCGGACGAAGCGACGGGCGGTGAAGGCGATGAAGGCGACAGCGAAGGAGGGGAAGAAGGAGCTGGCGACGTGCCCCCGCTCCCGCCGCTCCCGCCGCTCGTCACCCCCACCACCGTGCCCCCAGTACGCGCGGAATCCCCCGTATCCATCCAGGTCGAGCGCACGGATGGGGA
>Ga0115552_1001377_pt1 | contig 14051 bp, 9 predicted proteins | sample COGITO_mtgs_1103_3_FD_87178 | JGI IMG/M metagenome (GOLD analysis project Ga0115552, IMG submission 87178) | Pelagic marine microbial communities from North Sea - COGITO_mtgs_110328 | ecosystem: Environmental > Aquatic > Marine > Epipelagic | place: Germany:Helgoland, sampling site Kabeltonne...
CTTAGCTGTAGTTGTTTCAATTCCTCTAGCTTATAAAACACATATTAATGTTGGCGATATAATAGTTATACATCATAATGTGTTTAGAACTTTTTACGATATAAAAGGTAAAAAGAAAAAAAGTAGGTCTTGGTTTAAAGAAGATTTGTATTTCTGTTCTTTAGATCAAGTTTATTTATATAAGAATAAAAAAGACAATGATTTTAAATCTATAAACAATAGATGCTTTATAAAACCATTAAAATCAAAACGCAAGTTTAGCGTAGATAAAGAGCAAAAGCTTATTGGTATATTAAAAATAGGTAATAGTTCGTTAGAAGCCGCCGGTGTGAGCGAGGGAGACCTTGTTGGTTACACCCCGTATGGAGAGTATGATTTTATTATTAACGATGAAAGATTGTACTGTATGAAATCAAATGATATTGTAATTAAATATGGAGATAAAGAAAACCAAACTGAATATAATCCAAGCTGGGCAAATAGCGGTTGATGAATTAATAAAGGTGGCTAAAGAACCTATTGTAGACTCTGGTGATGATATATCAGCAGATCGTTTAAAAAACGCAGCGGCAACAAAAAAACTAGCTATATTTGATGCTTTTGAAATATTAACAAGAATTCAAGAGGAGAAAGATATATTAAATGAAAAACCTAAAGAAGTGAAAGAAGAAAAAGCTTTTAAAGGTTTTGCTGAAGGAAGGTCTAAAAATGTATAAGCAAAGTTTATATAAAATATTAGATAATTATATTAACGCTAAAATTCTTAAAAGAAATAATAAGTACAAGAAGTGGGAGTATGGTTATAATGAAAAGCATGATATTGTTATAATATCCAAAGATGGTACTATAGGTGATGTATATGAAATAGATAACTTAAAAATAGCATTACCATCTACTCCAGAAAAAGTTATTAATTTAGGTAATAAAAAATGGAGCAAGGTTGATCCACCTGTAGAATTTAAGAGTATAAAAACAATATTCGACTGGGAGGATTACCCTATAGAGTTTAAAGAAAAATGGTATGATTACATCAATGATGAGTTTAATAAAAGAGAAAAAGGTTTTTGGTTCATTAATAAGGACATTCCTACTTATATTACTGGTACTCATTACATGTACTTGCAGTGGTCCAAGATTGATGTTGGGAAACCAGACTTTAGGGAATCAAACAGATTATTCTTTATATTCTGGGAAGCTTGCAAGGCCGATATTAGATCCTATGGGATGTGCTACCTTAAAAACCGTAGATCTGGATTTTCTTTCATGTCATCAGCTGAAATTGTTAATCTTGCAACAATATCCTCGGATTCACGGTTCGGTGTATTGTCCAAATCTGGACAAGATGCTAAGAAGATGTTCACTGACAAGGTGGTACCAATCTCTGTTAATTATCCGTTCTTCTTCAAACCCATCCAGGACGGAATGGACCGTCCAAAGACCGAGCTTGCCTACAGGGTCCCGGCCTCGAAATTTACCAGGAGACGACTCGATTCCAAGGATAGATCCAAGCAAGAAGCCCTTGAAGGTTTGGACACGACCATCGACTGGAAGAACACGGGTGATAACGCCTACGATGGGGAGAAACTTAAACTCCTCGTCCATGATGAATCGGGGAAGTGGGAAAGGCCGAACAACATCCTCGACAACTGGAGGGTTACAAAAACCACCCTTAGATTAGGTAGTAGAGTAATTGGTAAGTGTATGATGGGATCAACATCAAACGCTTTAGATAAAGGAGGAGATAATTTTAAAAAATTATACTACGATTCAGATGTTACAAAAAGAAACGCCAATGGACAGACTCGCTCAGGACTATATTCTTTGTTCATTCCTATGGAATGGAACTACGAAGGATACATTGATTCTTATGGAATACCTGTCTTCGACACACCACAGAAAGCAGTTACAGATCCGCATGGCACGAAGATAAAGCAAGGTGTAATAGAGTATTGGCAGAATGAAGTTGAAGGATTAAAAGGTGATCAAGACGGTTTAAATGAATTTTATCGCCAGTTTCCAAGAACAGAGGAACACGCTTTTAGAGATGAAGCAAAACAATCTTTATTTAATCTAACTAAAATATATGAGCAAATAGATTGGAACGGAGACTTGAGACATAGTAATTTAATAACTCAAGGTAATTTTCAATGGGAAAATGGAATAAGAGATACTAAAGTTATTTTTGTCCCTCATAATAAGGGTAGATTTTATGTATCTTGGATACCATCACCGCATTTGCAAAATAAAATTATAATAAAAAGAGGTTTAAAATATCCAGCTAATGAACATATGGGGGCTTTTGGTTGTGATAGTTATGATATATCAGGAACAGTAGACGGTAGAGGATCTAATGGAGCTTTACATGGTTTAACCAAGTTTAGTATGGAAGATGCTCCAGCTAACCACTTTTTTTTAGAATATATAGCTAGACCTCAAACTGCAGAAATATTTTTTGAAGATGTATTAATGGCTTGCATATTTTATGGTATGCCTATACTTGCGGAGAATAACAAACCTAGATTATTATACCATTTTAAGAGAAGAGGATACAGGGGTTTTGCAATGAACAGACCAGATAAACTTAAATTATCAGTAACAGAAAGAGAGATAGGTGGAATACCAAACTCTAGTGAGGATATAAAACAAGCACACGCTGCTGCAATTGAATCATATATTGAAGATTTTATTGGCATAAAAAACAATGGTGAACACGGGGAAATGTATTTTCAAAGAACACTAGAGGATTGGGCCAAGTTTAATATTAATAATAGAACAACACATGATGCTTCTATAAGCTCTGGTTTAGCAATAATGGCTTGTAATAAAAACAAGTATAGACCTGTAGCACGTCTAGAGAAAAAAGTTTTTGATCTAGGAATAAAAAAATACAGTAATAACGGTCTTATGTCAAAAATAATTGAATAAATGAAAATATACACTAACTCAAATAGCGCGTTTCCAAGTCAGGTAGTACCAGACGCAGAAAAAGCTACGTTTGAATACGGTTCGCAAGTAGCTTCTGCTATTGAGACAGAATGGTTTGGTGCGGGTAGAACTAACGGTAATAGATACTTAACTAGTTTCAATAACTTTCATCATCTTCGTTTATATGCTCGTGGAGAACAGTCCGTTCAAAAATACAAGGATGAATTATCTATTAATGGAGATTTAAGTTATTTAAATCTTGACTGGAAGCCAGTGCCAATACTTGCTAAGTTCGTAGATATAGTTGTAAACGGTATTTCTAGTAAAGAGTATGATATAAAAGCTTATTCACAAGATCCTGAGTCAGTAAAGAAAAGAACACAGTATGCAACTAATGTTGCTAAAGATATGTTTGCAGCCGAGCAAATTCAAAAAGCTCAACAAGATTTAGGTATAAACATGTCTTCATCTAATGTGCCAAAGGATCAATTACCTGAAACTAAAGAAGACTTAGAGCTGCACATGCAGCTGTCATATAAACAGTCTGTAGAAATAGCCGAAGAAGAAGCTATCTCAACAACATTAGCAAACAATAAATGGGAGTTAACTAAAAGAAGATTAAATGAAGATTTAGTTGTATGTGGTATAGCTGCCGCTAAAACTAATTTTAATAAAGCCAACGGGATAACATTAGACTATGTAGATCCAGCTTATTTAATATACTCTTACACAGAAGATCCAAATTTTGAAGATATATATTATGTTGGTGAGGTTAAGTCTATAACAATACCTGAACTTAAAAAACAATTTCCGGATATTTCAGAAGATGAATTACAAAGAATTCAAGAAATGCCTGGTAACAAACAGTATATAACTGGGTGGGGTAATTATGATAACAACACTGTTCAAGTTTTATACTTTGAATATAAGACTTATACTAATCAAGTTTTTAAACTTAAAAGAACTGACCAAGGATTAGAAAAGATAATTCAAAAAACAGACAAGTTTAATCCACCAGAAAACGATACATTTGAAAAGGTGTCTAGGTCTATTGAGGTTCTTTATTCTGGAGCTAAAGTTTTAGGCACAAATACAATGTTAAAATGGGAGCTAGCTGAGAACATGACTAGACCATCAGCTGATACTACTAAAGTAGAAATGAACTATACTATCTGTGCGCCTAAAATGTATAAAGGTAGAATAGAATCATTAGTTGGTAGATGTACAGGTTTTGCTGACATGATACAGATTACACATTTAAAAATGCAACAAGTTTTAGCACGTATGGTGCCAGATGGTGTATTTTTAGATATGGATGGTTTAGCTGAAGTAGACTTAGGTAACGGGACAAACTATAACCCAGCTGAAGCATTAAATATGTATTTCCAAACTGGTAGTATAGTTGGTAGATCACTTACTCAAGATGGAGATCCCAACAGAGGTAAAGTACCTATACAAGAACTACAGACGTCAGCCTCTGGAGCTAAACTACAATCCCTAATACAAACGTATCAGTATTACTTACAAATGATAAGAGATGTCACGGGATTAAACGAGGCGCGTGATGGTAGCATGCCTGATAAAGATGCTTTAGTTGGTTTGGCTAAAATGGCAGCTAATCAATCTAACATAGCTACAAAACATATAAACAACGCTAGTTTATATATAGCTTTACGTATATGTGAAAACATATCACTAAAAATAACTGATGTATTAAACTTTCCTTTAACTGCTAATAGCTTAATTGAAAGTATATCTCTTTATAATGTAGAAACATTAAGAGAAGTACAGTATCTAAACTTACATGACTTTGGTATATTTTTAGAACTAGAGCCAGACACAGAAGAAAAAGCTCAATTAGAACAAAACATACAGATCGCATTACAATCTGGTGGCATTGATTTAGAAGATGCTATTGATGTTAGACAAATAAAAAATCTAAAGTTAGCTAATCAACTCTTAAAACAAAAAAGAAAAAAGAAATACAAAAGAGATCAAGCAGCGGCTCAAGCAAATATACAAATGCAGGCTCAAGCAAATGCTAAAACAAATGAGCAAGCTGCGTTAGCTGAGGTTCAAAAACAACAAGCATTGACTGAGCAACACGTTAATTTAGAAAATGCAAAATCTCAGTTTGAAATACAAAGGATGCAAGTAGAGCTAGAAGGTAAAAAGCATTTGATGGCTCAGCAATTCGAATACGATAGGCAATTAGCTGAGATTGAAGCTCAAACTAAAACTTTAAAAGAACAAGAAATAGAAGATCGTAAAGATAAAAGAATAAAGATGGAAGGTTCTCAACAAAGTCAATTAATAGATCAAAGACAAAATGATCTACTTCCTATCGACTTTCAACAATCACAAGTTGGTGAAGGATTTTAAATTTTAACAATTAATTATATTATATCATGTCAGAAACAAAAACAAATGAACCTGTTAAACAGGAAGGTGAGTTTAAATTAAAAAAGAAAACACCTAAAAAATTAGGGATTACCAATAATGATCCCGTTAAAGTAGATTTAACTAAACCAGAAGCAACAGGGGAAGTAGTTCCTGATGTTGTTAAGGTTGATATACCTAAAGACGATGCCATTCAAATCGGAGAAACAGAGAAAGTGGATGTGGGCGAACAAGCCGGAGATAGCACTAAAGTGGACAAACAAGTACAAGAGTCCACTGAAGATGCTCAAGAGTCTTCACCAATCCAAGAAATAATAGAAGAAGATAAAGATAAAGTAAAAGAGATTAAAAAAGAGATTGTTGAAGCTAAACAAGAGCAACAAATTCTTAATAAACCTTTACCTGAAAACATCGAAAAATTAATTGACTTCATGGAATCTACTGGTGGTACAGTAGAAGATTATGTAGCATTAAATAAAGATTACTCATCTCTTGATAGTGCACAGCTATTAAGTGAGTATTATAAAAAAACAAAACCACATTTAGATCAAGAAGAAATAAATTTTCTAATGGAAGATGCTTTTAACTTTGACGAAGATGTGGACGAAGCAAGAGAGATTCGTAAGAAAAAACTTGCATATAAAGAAGAAGTTGCAAAAGCTAAAAGCTATTTAGAAAGTTCAAAAAGTAAATATTACGAGGAAATCAAGTTGAAACCAAGTGCCACTGGAGAACAAAAAGAAGCTTTAAACTTTTACAACAACTATAAGCAACAACAAGAGCTTGCAACTAAATTACATGGTGATTTTAGAGACAATACTAAAAAATTATTTTCTTCAGACTTCAAAGGTTTTGATTTTAACGTAGGAGATAAAAAATTTAGATATGGAGTAAAAGACCCTGTTAAGGTTGGTGAAACTCAATCTGATGTACAAAACTTTGTTAGTAGATTTTCTAATGATGAAGGTCAAATTGTAGATCAAAAAGGGTATCATAAAGCAATGTATGCTGCGATGAACGCTGATAAACTAGCTCATCATTTTTATGAACAAGGGAAAGCTGATGGCATTAAAAATGTTATTAGTAGCTCTAAAAATCCTTCAAAAGACGGACCGAGGCAAGTTGCTGATGGAAATGTTTTTATAAACGGGTTAAAAGTAAAATCAATTAGTGGTTTAGATTCATCAAAATTAAAAATCAAAACAAAAAAATTTAACTAATTAAAATTACAAATTATGGCTTTAACTCCTCAATTTGGTTCGATAGTACCATCGCAAGCTCAACAAACTCTTGCGAGTAATTATCTACAATTTGACAATGGCACGAACGATTTCGCACAACAATACTTACCTGAGCTTTATGAGCAAGAGGTAGAAAGATATGGTAACAGAACGTTATCAGGATTTTTACGTATGGTTGGAGCAGAAATGCCGATGACATCTGATCAAGTTATTTGGTCTGAACAAAACAGACTACACATTTCATACGATAACTGTACAGTTGCTGGTGCTGCCGGTGCTGCTGCAACTATCACAATCCCTGTTACAGCTGCTAACGCTGCTGTACCAGTACTAAACGTTATTTCTCCACTATCAACTATTGTTGTAATGGATGACTTTGGAAACGAAGTAAAATGTTTAGTTACTTCTTCTGACACACGCGCTGCCGGTGGTGGTGGTAACCCAGGAAGATTAATAGTTGAACCTTACCAAGGTGCTAACCTTGCTGCTAGCGGTATTGCTAACGGTAATCCAGTTAAGATCTTTGTATATGGTTCTGACTTTCAAAAAGGAAGTAGTACGTTAAATGCTCCTCAAGGCGCTAACGTTGGAGCTTCAGCTGCTAACCCTATGGTTACTGTTGATCCTGCATTTACTACTTTTTCTAACTCTCCAATAATCTTAAGAAGCCAATACACAATTAATGGTTCTGACACAGCTCAGATCGGTTGGGTAGAAGTTTCTACTGAAGATGGTACTGGAGGTTATTTATGGTATCTAAAAGCTGAGTCTGAAACAAGACTAAGATTTGAAGATTACTTAGAAATGGCAATGGTTGAAGGTGAACTTAACGCAGGCGCTGCTGGTGTACCAGCTGCTAATCCTGGAACTGAAGGTTTATTTGCTGCTATTCAAAATGGCGGTAACGTTGAAGTAGGTTTCACTGCTGCTGCTGGTTTAGATTCATTTGATGACATTCTTAAAAACCTTGACACTCAAGGAGCTATTGAAGAAAACATGTTATTCTTAAACAGAGCTACTGCTCTTGATTTTGATGATATGTTAGCTGGTATCTCTGGAGGTTTTGCAGGTGGTGTAGCTTTCGGTTTATTCGAAAACTCTGAAGAAATGGCATTAAACTTAGGATTCTCTGGATTTAGAAGAGGTTCTTATGATTTCTATAAAACAGATTGGAAATACTTAAACGACGCTTCAACGCGTGGTGCAATGACTGGTCCTGCTTCTATCGAAGGAGTATTAGTTCCTGCAGGTACTTCTACTGTTTATGACCAAATCTTAGGTACAAACATTAGACGTCCTTTCTTACATGTAAGATATAGAGCTTCTCAAGCTGATGACAGAAGAATGAAATCATGGTTAACTGGTTCAGTTGGTGGTGCATTCACATCTTCATTAGATGCAATGGAGGTAAACTTCTTATCTGAAAGATGTTTAGTAACTCAAGCTAGAAACAACTTTGTATTATTCAAAGGGATCTAATTGATTCAACAAATGTAATTCTTACCCTCGTTGTATTAACGGGGGTAATTATTACCCTTATTAAAATTATTTAATTATATTATATTATGAAAAAAACTAAAGAATTACCTAGTCATGAAAAAGGCTGGGAAATAAAGGATAGACATTATTATTTAACGGGTAACAAAAGTCCGTTGACATTAACTATACCTAGTAAGCATACAAAAAAACACGCTTTATTATTTTACGACGAGCAAAAAGGAATGCAAAGAGAGCTGCGTTACGCAACGAACCAATCCTCTGTTTTCGTAGATGAACAATTAGGTGAAGCCACTATGGGTCACATAACTTTTAAAGATGGTGTTTTAACTGTTAAAAAAAATCAACAGAACTTACAAAAAATGTTATCACTATATCACCCTTTATTAAATGGTATATATAGAGAACACGATAAAGTTGAAGTTGCAATAGATGAGTTAGCTAATATTGAGTTAGAAATAGATGCTTTAAACTCAGCTAAACAAATGGATATAGAACATCAAGAAGCTATATTAAGAGTAGAACTTGGTAGTCAAGTAAGTAAAATGAACTCAAAAGAAATTAAAAGAGATTTACTTCTATTTGCTAAACAAAACCCAAGCACTTTCTTAGCTTTAGCTAACGATGAAAATGTTCAACTTAGAAATTTTGCTATTAAAGCAACTGAAGTAAACATAATTAAATTATCTGCAGATCAAAGAACTTTCACATGGGGTTCCAACGGTAAAAAATTAATGACCGTTCCTTTTGACGAAAATCCATATTCAGCTTTTGCTGCATATTTAAAGACTGATGAAGGTGTAGAGATATATAAATCTATAGATAAAAAAATAAATTAACAAGTGATTATAATAATAGGTGATCACTTGTGTGGTCACCTAATATTAATACAATAATAACTTATGGCAATTAACGTAAATACAGTATATACAACTGTCTTGTCTATTTTAAATAAAGAACAAAGAGGATACATAACGCCTGATGAGTTTAATAAATTAGCTACACAAGTACAGTTAGAAATATTCGAAAACTATTTTGAGGATTATAATCAACTATTAAGAATACCACAGACTGACACAGAATACGTTAATAGACAAAGAAATTATAATACAGCAATATCTATATTTAAACAATTTGGTACAACAACAAGTGTTCCTGTAGGATTAGTAAGATCACTAAGTATAACTAATGCTGGATCTGGCTATTCAGGAGCAACAAATAGAGCTACCACAGATGTGGGTGCTGGTAGTGGTTTAACTGTTGATATTGAAACTGTAGTTCCAGGATTTTCAGTTATAAATGCGGGTCAAAACTATACTAACGGTATAAACTTAGCGACAACAACAGGTGGTGGTGGAACTGGCTTAACAGTGAATATAAACAGTGTTGGGGTTTCAGGTAATATTACTGGTATAACAATAAACCAACCCGGTACAGGTTATGCTAATGGCAACGAAATATTAACTATAGTACAAGCTGGGCAAACAGGTACTCAATGTACTATAAAATTAAGCTCACCTAGTATTGGTGCTATACAAAACATAACAGCAAATAATGGTGGTAGTGGTTATAGCGTGGGAGATGTTATCGGTGTTACTGGTCCGGGAACATTAGCTACAGCTACAGTGACTTCTGTTAATACATCATTATACTTTCTTCCCCCATCAAATACACATAGGATCGGTACTGTTATATTTAAAGATAAAGAAATACAAAGAGTTGATAGAAACGAACTTCTTTATTTAAACCTATCCCCAATAACAAAACCTTCCGAAACTTTCCCTATTTATACATATGAGCAGTCCACTATTGGAACTAGCGGTGATGACACAGGTCAACAACATATATACGTTTATCCTGAATCTATAACAACAGCTAGTGACGTGACCGTAAGTTATATAAGAAAACCTAATAATGTTGTGTGGGGCTTTACCACTGGAACTTTAGGTCAATACATTTATAATAAATCTTTGTCAACTCAATTTGAATTATCTAATATAGAACAAACAGAGGTTATATTAAGAATATTAGCTTATGCAGGTGTTGTTATTAGAGATCCTCAAGTAGTACAAATAGCATCTCAAGCAATTCAAGCAGAAGAAACAAACTCTAAATCATAATAAATCATGGCAGGTAGCGTAATCAAACCTCAACCGCAAGACGGACTTATACAGGAAACTGGTCAACAATACTTTCAAGGTACTCAACCTTTTAAAGGTACTAACACTGCTGGTCAAGTATTAAAAACCACATTTAACACTGATTTAATTTTTTATGATTCTACGCCTGGTACAGAAAACTATGCGTTAAATAATTTTAAGATATACACTAGTTCGAGTGCAATTCCAGGAAGTTGGACAGAAAAAACAACTAATTATACTGTTAATGGTAATGATATAACATTTACTACAGCAAGTTCTGACTACATAGTAGTACAATTAAAAATACTAGATGGTGGTAAGTATGGCAATACAGTTGATCAAAAAGCTTTTGGTCAAACAGTTGAAGATAACTATGGAGGTTATCAATATGTAAAATTGCAGGATATTGTAAATAATTTTATAGTAGCCTTTGTTGGTGAGGGAAAACTTATATTAGATGTAAAAAGAACTGATATTATTTTTCACGCAAAAAGAGCTATACAAGAATTTAGCTATGATACTTTAAAGAGTATCAAATCTTCTGAATTATCAATACCAAATAGTTTAACTTTAGTTTTACCACAGGATTATGTTAATTACGTTAAGCTTTCGTGGGTTGATCAACTAGGTGTTTTAAGACCTATATACCCAACAAATAACTTAACTACAAGTCCTTACAATACTCAAATACAAGACTCATCAGGTATACCTACACAAGATAATTATGGTAATGATGTTGAAGGAACTTCTCAAACACAAGAAAGGTGGCATAATAGTAATATTGGTTTAATCAACGGTGATTTAAATTCAAACAATTTTACTAATGAAATGTGGGCTTATAATTGGGATTATGGTGGTGATTTCTTTGGCGGTAGCTGGGGACAAATGTTTGGTTTAGAACCACAGACTAGTCAAGTAAATGGTTGGTTTAACATGAATGAAAGAGAAGGTAAGGTTTCTTTTTCGAGTAACTTAAAAGATAAGTTAATTATATTTGAATATATATCAGATGGTTTAGCTACTGATATGGACACTAGAGTACCTAAGCTAGCTGAAGATGCTATGTATTCATATATAACACATGCTGTAATAGCTAGCAGAATTGGTCAACCAGAATATATAGTACAAAGATTAAAAAGAGAAAAAAGTGCAAAGCTTAGAAATGCAAAAATAAGATTATCTAATATTAAACTTGATGAGATAGTTCAAGTAATGAGAGGTAAATCTAAATGGTTAAAACACTAAATTAAATGGCTGAAGTTAAAAATGCTTTTATAGCTTCTAAAATGAACAAAGATCTTGATGCAAGACTTGTTCCGTCAGGAGAATACAGAAATGCAATAAACGCTCAGATTAGTAGATCTGAAGGAGCAGATGTGGGTGCTTTAGAAAACGTTTTAGGTAATCAGCTTAAAGTAGATTTTTCTTTATTAGTTTCTTTGCCATCAGGTACTTTAAAAACAATAGGTACTTATGTAGATGAGATTAATAATTTTATATATGTTTTTTTAACTAACCACACAGGTAGCACTTATAGCACTACGGCTAAAAATTATATATTTAGATACGATGTTTTAAGTGGTACATCTGTTAAACTTGTAGAAGGTGCTTTTTTAAATTTTTCTACACAAAATAAAATATACGGTATAAATGTCTTAGAAGATTTTTTATTTTTTACTGACAATAGAAATCAACCTAGAAAAATTAATACAGTAATAGCGGCTGGATATGGAAATCCTTATGACAGTGAAGATACAATAAGTGTAGCTAAAATTAACCCATATCAACCAATACAGCTTTATCAAAAAATAACATCTAGCATAGCTAGTGAGTTTACGGCACCATCAACAGATCAAGCTATAAATAGCTATCAAACTACTATGCAAAATGTTAGTGATGAAAAACTACCCGATGGCACTAGTAACAATCCTTATTATGATTCTAATTTTGTTGGTGATACAGAGTTATTAGATGACAAGTTTATTAGATTTTCTTATAGGTTTAAATTTAAAGACGGAGAATACTCTTTATTAGCTCCTTTTACTCAAGTAGCTTTTATACCTAAACAAGATGGTTATTTTTTATATGATGCTTCGGATAACATAAACGATATGAACGATGCTTTACAAAGTACAGTTGTTCAGTTTATGGAAAATAAAGTAGATAAAATACAGTTAATAATTCCTATGCCATTAACGAAGTTGGTGCTTCTTTAACAACCGGTACTATTAGTAGTTCTTTAGATATTGATGAAATAGATATTATATATAAAGAATCTGGAAATTTATCTATACAACTAGTAGATACTATAACATCAGATCAACTAACGGGAACATCTACTTTTTATAATTATTCTTACAATTCTACTAAACCTTGGAAAACTCTTCCGCCATCAGAATTAACTAGAGTGTACGACAAAGTACCTGTTAAAGCTTTAGCTCAAGAAGTTACAAGTAATAGAATTGTTTACGGTAATTATCAAAACAAACACACTTCTCCAGAGTCATTAGATTATAATTTAGCAGCAACATTTAAAAGTGCCTTCGCTGTGAATACAGGTGCTAATGAAGTAACTAATACCACTAGCATCGTAGAATATCCTAACAGTACTTTAAAGCAAAATAGAAATTATCAAGTTGGTTTTGTTTTATCAGATAGATACGGAAGATCTTCTTCTGTCATATTATCTAATGCTGATGACAATGTACAATCAGGTGGAATTAATTATGGTGGATCGACTTTATATTTACCGTATAGAGATGCTTCACTTCAAACCGAAACTTTTCCAGGCGATTCTTTAAAGGTTATATTAAATTCTTCTATAGGTCCAGCGGATCCTAACCCATCAACTAATTGGCCTGGTATATATAACGGAGACAAAACAAGTTCTGATTATAATCCTTTAGGTTGGTATTCTTACAAGATAGTTGTAAAACAAACAGAACAAGATTACTACAATGTATATCTTCCCGGTGTTATAGCTGGACAACCTAAAACATCTGAAGACAATGGTGATGAAAATGAAAACACTTTATCTCATACCGTCTTGCTAAATGATAATATAAATAAAGTACCTAGAGATTTAACAGAAGTCGGACCGCAACAAAAACAATTTAGAAGTTCAGTTCGTTTATTTCCAAGAGTAATAAACACAGACAAAGTTCCAACAAACAATACCGCTAATACTCAGTACACTATAGGTGAAGGTAACAAGCAATTTCAAACATCGCAAAAGGGTTTAACTGTTTCCACGATATCAAATCTTAGAGATTTATTTGATTACGATCCAATTAATCCACCCGTGCCAGATCAATTTCCTCAATTTTATTTATATGATTCTAATCCATTAATTGCTAGATTAAGTACAGAAAATAAATTAGGTGAATTAGCGGACTTTACGACTCCTTCCGGTAATAAGTCCTACGAGGCTGGTAGTACTATTTTTGGTACACCATTTTTCCCTTTAAGTACTAACTGTAATGATGGTGTTGTTGATGACACAACCTCTTATTTTGCATCATCAAACACACCAGCGTTTGTAACAGGTACACAGGGTCTACCAACAACATATGTATCCACTAATCTTTTTGAGGCAAATTGGGTTGGTGGTCCAACAGGAATAAATATTTCTGGATGGAAACTAGATTGTACAGCCACTGGAGCTTCAACTAACCCTGCTGGTACTAATAAAAAGAATTGGTTATTGTTTGATGATGATACTCAAATACCTGTTGGAAAGCAAGTTAAAATAACTGGTAGACGTGGTGGTATAAACCCTGGAATACAGCAACTATCTGTAATGGAAACAGATGCTGTAGATTCTTTAATTGATATATACTATGAAACA
>Ga0115552_1001396_pt1 | contig 13953 bp, 10 predicted proteins | sample COGITO_mtgs_1103_3_FD_87178 | JGI IMG/M metagenome (GOLD analysis project Ga0115552, IMG submission 87178) | Pelagic marine microbial communities from North Sea - COGITO_mtgs_110328 | ecosystem: Environmental > Aquatic > Marine > Epipelagic | place: Germany:Helgoland, sampling site Kabeltonne...
AAATGAGAAAGAAGAAGGAGTGCTGCTGCTGCTTTGTTGTTGTTGTGATACTCATCATCGTGCTCTCGTATCGTAACCCATCATCTAAAAATCGTAAATCAACACACACACATCAAAAAACACCAAAATCTTGTAAAAATTTTGAATTTTTCGAAGGTGTCTTTCGCCCCTTTGTTTTGTTTCGTTGAAGGGCTTTTTCGAAAAACTTTTGCATCGTCTTCTTCTTCTTTTACAACACAACTTTTACAACGACACAACATCTCACATAAGATAGAATATATAATACTATATAATAAAGAACAATACACTAATGATGTCTTTTTCTTCTTCTTCCTTGTCGTCTTCTTCCTTGTCGTCTTCTTTTTTGGTGGTGGCAGCAAGCCGCCGGAAAAGCAGAACTCATCAATCACCATCGTCATCTCAGTTGTTTTTAAAAAAGACGGCGACGACGATGAGAAGAAGAAGAAGAAGAACTTCTTGGGAAAGATCGTCATCTTTGATCGTATCATCGGCGAAACCGAGAGCTTTGATTTCGGTTTCCGATAAAACGAACTTGGACAAGTTAGCTTCCGGTTTAGTCGCTCTCGGTTTTGAAGTCATCTCCACCGGTGGCTCCGCCAAGTTTATTCAAGACAAGAACATTCCGGTGACTTCGGTGGACTCGGTGACTTCGTTTCCGGAGATGTTGGACGGAAGAGTGAAAACGTTACACCCGGGGATTCACGGCGGAATTTTAGCGAGAAGAGAGAATGAAACGCACATGAAGCAGATTTCAGAACACAACATCGATTTAATCGACGTCGTCGTCGTGAACTTGTATCCGTTTCGAGAGACGGTTTTAGGCGGGAAGGCGTTTGAGGAGTGCGTGGAGAACATCGACATCGGTGGACCGGCTATGATCCGAGCAGCGGCAAAGAACCATCCGCACGTGAGCGTTGTCGTCGATCCGAACGATTACGATGAGTTGTTGGAGAACTTGAAGAAGGATGGTTCCAATTTGGATTTCAAAAAGTTGCTCGCGTGGAAGGCGTTCCAACACTGCGCTTCCTACGACGCCTCGGTGGCGGAGTATTTGTGGCAAGAAGATTCCATCGGCCACGGCAAACCTGCTCCAGAGAAGACGGTTTCTATGACTTTGTTGAACGAGTTGAGATATGGGGAAAATCCGCACCAACCGGCGGCGGTGTATTCGGACAGCACGTTGGCCGAGTCATCGGGTACCGGCGTCGCTCGATCCATCGTGCACCACGGTAAAGAGATGTCGTACAACAACTACTTGGATGCGGAAGCGGCGTATTCATGCGCTTGCGATTACCCGTCCTCGGACAGAACGTGCGTCATCGTCAAGCACACGAATCCGTGTGGTATTGCCTCGGAATCTGCCACCGGCGGTGACTTGTTGGAGGCGTACCGATTAGCCGTTCGAGCCGATCCAATCTCCGCTTTTGGCGGCATCGTCGCTTTCAATTGCACGGTGGACGAAGAAATGGCCCGAGAAATTCGCGAATTTCGCTCACCGACCGATGATGAAACGAGAATGTTTTACGAAATTGTCATCGCTCCGTCGTACACGGAAAAAGGCTTGGAAGTTTTGAAAGGAAAATCGAAAGCGTTGAGAATTTTAGAGACGAAACCGAGAGCGGCGGACGCGCCGATGGGTTTGCGCCAAGTCGGCGGTGGATGGTTGAGCCAAGAACCAGACTCGTTAGTCCCGGAAGACATTGAATTCACATCTGTCTCTGCGACCAAGCCGACTGAAGACCAATTAGAAGCCTTGCGATTCGCGTGGAGAGCTGTGAAACACGTCAAATCCAACGCCATCACCGTCGCCAAGAAGGGCAAATTGTTAGGCATGGGTTCTGGTCAACCGAACAGAGTAAACTCCGTCCGCATCGCGTTAGAAAAAGCTGGAGACGACGTCGAAGGTTCCGTCTTAGCTTCCGACGCGTTCTTTCCGTTTGCTTGGGGTGATTCCGTCGAGAAAGCGTGCCAAGCCGGCGTCAAAGCCATCGCTCATCCGGGCGGATCTATGAGAGACCAAGACGCCATCGATTGTTGCGACAAGTATGGCGTCGCCTTGGTCACCACCGGTGTCAGACACTTTAGACATTAATATTATAACGATTAGCTTGTTTAATTGACGTACCTACCTCCGATGATGATAGTATAATAATACTACCATATTAATACATTTATTTTGAAGAAATATGAAAGAAAAGGGGGTGTATCTCAATATCAAAAAGAGGGGAAAAAGAACTTTTTTCACTGTGGGCACCCCCACAAATCGTCATTTTTTAGAGGAACAACTTTTAACGACACCATTTTTATAACTTACTTTGAGTACTACTACGAGTCCTCTTAAGTCATACGTTATTAATTCGTTTTTGTGAGAAGTCGTCGTTGAATAAAAGTAGACCATAAAAGTAGATCAGCAGAGAGAGGAGCGTTTAGGCAGAGCAGTGTTTAGTATTATTATTATTATATAAACTCATCATCATCATCGTTAAAAAAAAAACGGGTACGAACGAACAAAACGGGAACAACAACAACAAAAAGAAAAGAAAAGAAAAAAGAATTCAAAAATGTCTCCTTCGACGACGACAACGAAAGAGGCCGCTCCGAATAGCGCGACGCATGCGGGGGCACCGCAATTAATAACGAATTCACCGTTATCTCCACCACCACCAACGACGACGAGCAGCCGATTTGCCGCGTTGCAAAGGAGAGATTCCTTGTGCAACTCAGCCGAGTTAGAAAGTGGGAACGGACGAGGAGGAGGAGGAGGAGGAGAAGCGGTAAAGGGAAGGCGAACGTCCACGGCGTCGACTTTGTTCGTAGCCACGAATCAACAACAACAACAACAACTTCCACCACGTAAACCACCGCGAACGATCGGATCTCAAGTCAAGCGCAGACGCAAATCGATTAATGAATCAGACTCGCGAGGCGCGTTTGACGCGTTGCCGAACGAGTTAGTCGAGGCTATTTTGTTGAAACTCGACGCCCCGGCTTTGGCGAGTTTGCAAGCAACGTCGAAGTATTTTAGGCACTCTGGGGTGTGCGATAGAGTGGCGAGGTTTATATTAGCGACTAGAGATGGCGAGCCTGGGTTTGATGAGAATCATAGAGGCGAAGTGAACGACGAAGAAGAGGAGGAGGAGGAGGAGGAAGAGATTTTAGACCCGCTGCAGAGGATATTGGACGACGATTCCGAGGAGGAGAATAGAAGAAGCAGGAAAAGGAAGCTGAGAACGAGGAATAACGTTAGGAGTAAAAGCATCGTGCCACCGACGGTTGGAAGCTGTCGCGTGAGACCTCAAGACTCGGCGATTGCCGTGTTACGCTTTAAAGACGTCATGGAGAGAGCGGAACGGGCATCCAGTCTCGTTTCGTTGGGATCGTTTCACACGGTTCGAATCGCGGACAGGTTTGTGCCTTGCAAGTGTCTTGATAAACGTGTTTTTTGTCGTCGTCATCAGTGCAACACTAATCATTGCCAAGTGTTCCGCGTGAGCGACGTAGAAACGTCTGGAAGAGGGTTCCACGGCCAGCTCGGAAGAGGGCAGGATATGTACAACGCGGAAGCCTCGTTCGGCAAAGTCGCCATGGGGCCGCTCAGCTTCGATGATTACGACTACGAGGATTGTTTTAACTCGTTTAATGACAATGATGAAGAGTTTGTCCAGTCCGACGATAACAATACTTCATGGTATAGGACACTTGAACCTACGACTTTCGTTCAAGTCTCCGCAGGAGGTTCGCACTGTGCGGGACTGACCAAAAATGGGACGCTGTACACGTGGGGCCTCGCCTCCTCGGGAGAGACGGGACATCACCATACACCTATTGAAGTTGCGATTCCGAGGAAAGTATTTTCGATGGCGGAGAATTTGCATCGAGTCACAAAAGTTGCGTGTGGTTCTAATCACACTTTAGCCGTCACGGTCGACGGTCAGTTGTTTTCCTGCGGTCGTGGACGACACGGTCAGTTAGGATTGGGTTACTTCCACGACGGCGGTCCGTTGACGCGTTGCGACGCGTTACGTGGTATGCACGTCACTAAAGTTGCTGCTGGTGGACAGCACTCGGTTTGCATAACCGATGATGGTAGAGTGTGGTCGTGGGGAGATTGTACAAAAGGTCAGCTCGGTTTAGGGGATTTGCGATTCGCGACTAGTGCCGGATGGCACACCGGCGTGCCGTGGCCGTGCCTGGTCGAATCGCTCTGCGAAGAAAATTTATCTTCCTTCGATTTACTAGACGGTAAAGATTCAGTCGTGCAAGTGAGTTGTGGTAAAATGCACACGATGTTTGTGACGCAATCTGGCAAACTGTTTGCGTGTGGTAATGGCTCCTACGGCCAGATCGCCGGCCTTGCACCCACGCTGAAAGAACAAAAAAGTAGAAACGGCACAGTGGGAGGTTACAACCAATACACGCCAAAGCAAATCCAGATTAAGCACCACGTGCGCAAACAGGATGGCACAACGTTAATGCACAGAGTTCGAGCGTGCCCGTGCGTGAACGCGAATCAACCATCGAATGGTAACGTAATTTGTAGAGTTGCTCAAGTAACGTGCGGAGGGAATCATTCGTTAGTACTCACTGGCTGTGGTGCCGTTTTTGCCACCGGTACGAACTCGTACGGTCAACTCGGGTTGGGCGACGTGGAGTCTAGGGACGTTTTTAGTCGCGTGTGGAGATTTCACGACAAGAAACTAAACGTCGTCAGTATCACAACTGGAGCACACCACTCCGCGGCAATTGTTTCCAATCAAACTGTTTTGAAAGAGACGGATTGCGAAGAACGCATATCGAACGACGAGTGGTTGGAAGCGAAAGCTTGCTCGTACGCCGCCGGAGGCAAAGGGGAATACGACAAGTTGCATACAAAATACGGGTACAAACTTTATCAGTGGGGCAGAGGCGACTGGGGTCAGTTGGGTAACGGTGAGAACCGTGGTAAATGGTTGCCGACGTTGACAAAGTCGAACGATCCATTGGCGAGACCGTCGAGAAGAGCTGATTTTTTGGGGTACGAACGATACTATGAGAGCGAAGCGGAGTTACAGAGGATAGCGAAAGAAACGGAAATTAGAAACTTTGAAAACGGCGTCAATAATGATGACGTTGAATAATAGATAAATGTTTTTTTGCAAATACATACACGTATATATTAACAAGTAAACAGATTTTTATATCACGTAAGATCAGAGCTCTTTCTTGTCGCCTCCTCGGAATCGGTTGAACGCGCCCGAGACTTTAGAGAACAAGCCGCCACCTTGTTCTTTTTTGTCACTTTTAGTGACCGGAACTTCTTGACCGGACACGTCTTCTTCGTCGCCGTCGTCCTCATCGTCGTTGTCAACAGCGCTATTAAACGCTCCGACGTCATCGCCTCCTTTTTCTTCTTCTCCTTCTCCGGAAGGCATATCGTCGCCATAATCGCCGTAGTCACCGTAGTCGCCCATGCCGCCCATGCCGCCCATGCCGCCCATTCCTCCTTCATCGTCGTCGTCGTCGTAATCGTCATCTCCACCTCCCATGCCGCCCATTCCCATCATGTCGTCTCGATTATACATCTGCATTCCCGGCATTCCCGGCATATTCTTCAACTTTCCCATCATCCTCTCCGTATCGATGTCTTTCTTCTCTTTTTTCTTAAACTCCGGCAACGGCTTTCGCGTCTTGGAAACGCTCTTGGCCTTCTTGGAGCAACTCTCCGTCTCCTCCGTGCACAACCACTCCTCGATCCCTTTCGCCGTTTTAATTCGATTCTTAAACAAAATCTCCGCTAAATCCGTATCTCTCCCTTCCATCACATCTTCGCACGCTTTCAACATCGTCTTACACGTCGTTTCGCACGACGAATACGCGTCTTCACCCATAAACTTCAAAACCAATTTGTTTCTGAAATTCACTTTCAAATCGTTTTGGACCGCCCACATGGTCTTATCGTCCGATTCGTCGCACATTGATTCCATCTCTTCGATCACGTCAACCTCGGTCAACTTCTCTCCTTTCTCTTCTCTCAAGCGCACGCCGGTTTCAAAGGCTATTTTCGAGACTTTTTGACAGACTTCGCAATGGATGAGTTTCGAATCCGATTTGACCGCACGAAACGTCTCTTTGTTCTTCCCTCCTCCCATTCCGGGCATTCCAAACTGCGCTCGAACGACAGCAACACTTAAGAGGAAGAAGACAAAGAACGAAGAGAGAAGAAGAGAAGAGGAGGAGGAAGCAGATGATGATGATGATGATGATGATGTAAACATTTTTTGTTGTTTAGTAGTAACTTGAACTTTGAAATGACGACTTTTCCTTTGCTTCCTTTGCCCGCCGCCAAAAAAAAAAGAAGAAGAAGAAGAAGAGAATACTGGAGAAGGTTTTTTATCAAACTTCTTTGTAAGTATTTACTTTTTCATCAAACAACACACGACTCGAGCGACGCTTATGTCGTACGAGAAGAACACATTCCTTTCTCCGTCGTCGCAGTTGTCATCATCGTACGAGAAAGACTGTGGATGAGAGTCACCACCACACAAAACGCGTCGAGCACCCGGTCTTCTACATTTTAAACGCATCTGCACGCAGAACGTATCCGCGCGCAGCGAGCCGCAAGCGATCCACAAGGAGCCTCCTCCTTTCGTATCATTTCTATCGCTCTCGTCGAGCGCTCGGGAAAGGTCGGTTACTTTAAGTGGAAGAACTGTTTTCAATGTAGTGGTTGAAGTGGTAACAGCATCGTTGCCGTCGTCGTTCCTTTCCACAGAGACGCGAACGTAGCGAGGGTTTGAGAACCATCGAGAAGAGGAGCGCGAGCACAGACGACGTTGTTTCGATTGCGCGTCGTCGTCGGGGAGAGTTTCTTTTCCTCGGTCTTCTTCACCAGCATATGCGCACTTAAATCTTTCGCCTCGAACGTATCCCGTTGTGCCGTCGATACTTTTACCCGCATCTTTCTTCTGCGAGAGCACAACGTCTGCATCTGGAAGAAGGCAATCTGCGTCCCGGGCATCAAACGCGTACAGTAACTCTTGTTGTACCATACGTTCTTCTTCGTTATCGTTGTGCAGAAATTGGACGCGAACGGTGTGTGCAGACGATGTCTGCGGTTCTGAAAGATCATTGTTGGTATTTGTCGCAATGCTTTTGATATTGTCGAGAACATCGTACTCTTCATCGAACATATTCAGAACCTCCTGGCGCACTCGGGCGGAGTAGACGTCGAAATTTTCTGAATGCCTCGAGACAAAAGCATCCACCCAACGCGTTGCGTCCTCTTTAGCTTTCTCATGAACGGTTTGTCGAAAACTTGTCGACTGAATAGGTTGAATCAAAGTGAATGCGCTTCTTTTCTGTGTTTCTTTTTCGTGCTTTGAATTTTCTGATGCGCACGTCTCCTCGCCTTTTTTCATCGCGTTCATATTTCTGGTCAAAACGTGCGCATCAAACAAAGTTGTTTCTACGTCCGCGCGCTTGTTTCTTTGAATCTCGTGCAAATGATATAAGATGGCGCGCTGGAGTCCATCGCCACCTAATTGAGGAATTTGATCGATTAATCGACTATTCCCGTCCGATCCCAGTAACTTCGATTTCAAGTCAATTAAGCTACGTTCAAACGTTGAATCGTGATAGTCGTGTCTTCCGGAACACACCGGCTCGGCTAAAAGTGCTCGCAGACACAACCAAACTTGCGCTTCTGGTTTCGGCATCTTCACTAGAGATTTTGCACTGATCCATCGACCGTCGTTGAGTACTTTTTGTTCTTCTTTTCGAAACCACGGTACTTTCGACAAAAGCGCAGGAAGCAAATGTGAGTGTATTTTATGCTTCGATATTAATCGCGCGACGACCGAGAGCGGCAATTCCGAGACGCTGTCGCATATGCTCCGTAAAATCGATAAGCACGACATTGTTCGACACAAGTATTCATCGTTTTCGTCTGAATTCTCCGATAGAGTGCTTTTCTCTGTTGGATCACTCACATTATTCAAAGCCTCTAATCGTTCCACGCAATAATCCACCAAATCGAGCAGGTTGGATTCGTTGAGACTTTTACCTACCGAACACGCATTATCGAACACGGCTATCTCTAACACGCCAAGAATAGAGCTTTGGAGCTGCCCGACGTGCAACAACAGCTTTGATTTCGCTAGATATTGCGTCATCATTTCTTTCCTTTCTCGCTCTATGCGAGCCGACAATACTGGTAAAACGTCATCCTTCCACGCTTCCAGCGCAAACAAGCACCGGACCACGTCGTCCAAAATCACCCCCGTTGACTGCGCATCTTCTGCAACGCTCGCACAGTCGCTACAACTGTTTTCCAAAATTTCTTCTCCTCCTTTGTTCGCATTTTTCAATACCAGTCGCAGCGCTGCTTTCCTCGCCCGGTCTGCGTTTAACACAAACTCGTGCCATTCGGGCGAGTCAACGTTTTCTGGGTTTTCCAGATACGCCTTGAGGAAGTCCCGTTCTTCCCCTGCTCCTTCATCTGTGCCAACAAAGAGCGAATGAATGCAGTTTCGCACTGAACGCATTTCGGGAGCGGATGAAGAAAATTGCAGATGATTCGTGTCATCATCGGCAAGTATCCCGTCGTACGCGTCTGTCTGCGCGATTGCAACCATGAATGTCTTGTTGTTGTTGTTGTTTATCGAAACCCCTAATAATAATAACGGACAGAGCAGTCGTATTTTTTATCCCAAAAAAAAACGCACAAAAAAGCCGTTAAATTAAAATGAAAAACCCCCTCTCACCTAAAGTTGTTGTTGTTCGCGCGCTGCTGCTTTCGGGGTTAGCGCTTCCGCTGTGCATCGCATCATCGATATCGACAAACACGCCAGCTTCGCCGTGTTTTCAAGTTCTCAACGACTTGTTGGAAGAAAGCGGCAAAGTTTCCGCGCAAAACGGTCGCACTTCATCAGTTTCGTCTTCTTTGTTCTCAAACGCCGTTCAATATGCGTTGTCTGCTGGGGTCAACAATCGAGCCACGTCGGAAGGGAGCACGAGTTTAGGTATCGGATCCTCGTCTTCAGCGAGAGGTAGCTTCGCGTCTGGAGTGTTTGCAAACGCTGCGGCAGAAGGTGCGAGTTCTTTCGGAGGGGGCACGGATGCGACTGGCGTTTTATCTGCTGCTCTCGGAACGTATACAAGAGCGTCGGGCGTTTCGAGCATGGCTACGAATGTTGGGTCGGAGGCGACGAGCGATGCCTCCTTTGCTGCAAATTTATTAACGAAAGCGACAGGTACTGTGACTCTGTGAATTCTCTTTCTCTCTCCATTATTATTAATTCTGTCTATATACCAGGAATTGCTTCTTCAAGCTTCGGCAAACAAACTATCGCGAGCGGTGACTACGCAAACGCATTTGGTGAGAGATCAGAAGCAAGGGGAAGATCGAGCATGGTATCCGGAGAGCGCAACCGAGCAAACGGGAGAGCTTCTGTGGCATCAGGTTTGTTGAGCTTAGCGCAAGGAGCTGGAAGTTTCGCACAAGGCCTTCTCGCGCAATCCTATGGATCTGGAGGATTCGCGAGCGGTATTATGGCCCGTAGCTTTGGTGAAGGAAGCGGCGCGTTGGGTATATCTTCATTCGCGGCAGGTTTGTCCAGTTTTGCAAACGGTTTGAACGTTCGCGCTAATCTTGGTATTGCCAATTTCGCATCCGGGGCAAATTCGCAAGCGTCTGGTCGTTTGGCGTCTGCGGCGTTCAATCTAAACACTACCGCCGGTGGAAGTGCGAGTGCATCTTTCGGCAACGGCACTTTAACGAAAGCAGAAACGAGCTTTGTCATCGGTCGAAACAACGCGATTGAAGTCAACGCCTCGAATTCTTTCGTGGGTGGTGAAAATTCGATCGCCTATGACGCAAATAGTTTCGTCTTTGGCAAAAATGTCGTTTCAAGAGGTGAGAATAACGCCGTTTTCGGCGGCACGGTATACGCGGATAATTTTAAGTTATCCAAGGGCACGTTTGGTGACATCGGGAAAATGGCGGATCGTATCAATGAGTTAGTGCGTGTGGCGCAAAACTTGAACGACCGCGTCACGGAGATAGAGTTAAAGTACATTGGGAAGTAATGAATGTAGCGTCGATGATAAAATTGGTTCAGTAGAGTATTTCTTGTATATTCCTTCTTTATATATTCTTACACGTTCTTCACGTAAATCCCTCAAAATGGCTGTAGTTCTCCTACGGAGTGTACGGTTGCAATTCGCTTTGGAGATGGAGACCAGCTCCAGGTCGGTACCCGTTGAAGATGCACAAAACTGTGACGTTGTCGTTATATTCTAACCCATTCAACAGCTTTGGCGTGAGGAGAAAGCACTGCGGGGTCGACGGTTCCGACGCCGAGTCCACCATTTGTTTAAACACTTTTCGTTCATTCTTCGGATCCATACCTTGGTTAATTTCGTCAACGACGCGGAATGGACATTTTGTCAGATTTTGGAGCGATATGAGGTACAACATCGTCGCAACGGCGCGTTCGCCACCAGATTGTCTATTCTTATCGAGCGCGTGTAATGGTTCACCTTCTCGGAACTTGACGTGAATATCCAACGCGTACTGTGAGAACTCATCTGGATCGTCGGGTTCGCGAAGTCTGACTTCTCCGTGGATACCAACTTGTCGGCAGTTTGTGTGAAACGCTACCGAAATTTCCCCCAGAACCTTCTGGAGCTGCGGTAACCATTGCTCCTTGAGTCCTTTGATGACCTCTTGTCCGCCATTCACGGTCGGTGCGAGTGCTGCGATTTTCTCTTTCAGGTCTTTCTTTTCGGCTTCGTACTTCTTATATTGCTGCATGGCGGTTGGATTGTTGCACACAACAGCGCTCGCTTTTTCTTCCCAAAGTTCAACCTCCTTCAACAGCTCGTCTTCATCGTCCGGCATACTTTCCATCTTCTTTTTCAACTCTTCCGTGAGCGGTGCTTCGGCATCGGCTTCTTCCTTCGCTTCTTTGCATTGTCGAGCACTTCGTTGCTTCTTTTCAGCAATTTCGTCGTGCGCATCGGCTACCTTATCACAGTCGTCCCTGACTTGGGCTTCAATGTTCTTGTAGTGCATCAAGCGTATCTTTGTATCAGTATACTTCAACTCGGCCAAGTCCTGTTCCTTTCTCGCCGCAAAGAGTGCATCTAAAACGGCGACGTATGTCTGCACTTGTTGCGCGCGTTGCGTCGCGAGAGTCGCGAGAGACTTTTTTAATTGTTCGCGAGTCGCCGAGAGGTTCGTGTTCGCTTTTGCCAGTTTGTACGATTCTTGCAAACTTCTTAGCTTTGCCTCTAATCTTTGTTTATCTGACTTCGGTTTGTTCAATCGCGCCTTTTCCTCTCGCCACGCTCTTTCGGCTTCCATCTCTCGCCTTTTGAGCGCGTTTGACTGTTCAACGATATCATTCTGGTCTTTTTGAAGTTTTTGGACTTGCAACCTGGCCTCCGCCAAATCTCTCTTCACCTTTTCCATGTCCTCTCTGTCGACTTGTGCGCCAAACAGTCTGAAATTTAGCGGTCTCATTTCTTCCGTTTCAAACGTAACTTTCGAATTGTACCTCGATCTGAGTTCAATAAAGACGTTTTTAGTCGTATACACTTGGCCAATCTTCCCGAGCTTCGAGTTGACCATTTCTTGGTACTTCGCAGCGTCCATGACTTTCACGTCGGCGATGGCGGCTTTATCTACGCGATTCAAAGCGACCAAGGTCTTCATGACGCAGTTTGGCGCCGTAAACGTCAAATCTAACGTTTCCGAAACGCCATAGGCTTTGTACTCGTTCTTAAAGTTCGCGCCTCTCACGTGCTCATTCGTGTCCGTTTGGTTGTTGCACATCAAATGCCATCTTTTCGTTTTGAAGAGGTTATTAATCGCGCCCAGCAACTCTTGGTCGTCATCGATGACGTAGCTCGACAACATCGAAAGCCCGAGATGTTTTTGTAAGAACGTCTGGTTGTTTTGATTGTTGCACTCAATTTCGCACAAAACTGGTCCTTTGAGCTTCTTCTCTTTGTTCAATCTTTTCGCCAAATCGCGAACTTCCTTATCGACCTCCGTCATATTGATTGCGTTTCTGTGCGCATGCGTCAAAGCTTTCAATTTCTTTCCGCGAACGCTGTCCAAATCCGATTGGCGGATTTCTAAGTTTCTCACCATCTGTTCCGCGGGCCGCAATCTCATGGACGCCTGGTCAATACGAGTATCAAGCGGTATCCGATCTTTTCGTACGCTTTCGTATTTCGCCTTCAAGGTTTTCAACAAATCCAAGTTTGTATCGGCAACCTCAGGGATTTCGCTCATCGCTTGCGTAATATTCTTAATATCGGCCTTAATTCTGTTCACGGTTTTTTCCGCATCCTTCTCTTTTCTGTTTGCCGAAGAGAGCAGCCCGGCTTTATCGTCGTATGTCGTTCCCAAACCTCTCAATTTCGTGAGTGCGGTGCGCTCTTTAACCTGAGCGTCCATCGTCGCTTTCTTTTTCACGCTGTATTCCTTGCCCATCTTGTGTTCTAAAACTTCCAGTTCCTTTACCGGCTTGGCCGCGATTTCTTTCTCTTTAAGGCAACCTCTCAACTTTTCTTTCGATTCGGCGTACTTTTCTTTGATTTTGCTAAACTCCACTTTCTTCTTTTCAAATCTGATCCACGGAATCTTCATCTTGTATTCTTCCGCTTTCGTTTGAAACTCCTGCTGTTTCTCCACTTTTTCCTTGTCCGCGGACAACGTCTGCAAACTTCGCGTGTTTTGATCTAAACTGTGCTGCAACATCGACAACCTCCGCTCATCGTTGCGAATGTTTTCTTTCTTCGCGATCAACTCTTCGTGCAACTTCCACAACTCTCCGTTATTTACCGTCGTTTCCGTCGTCGACAACTTGTCCGTTTCCGATAATCCGGCGAAACTCGCCACTTTATCTTGCGGTAAAAAGTTCGTCAAGTTCCCCAATTCGACGTGATGCTTTCCCTTTACCAACAAGTCGACTTCGGCCGAATTCGACGGTTGCCCGTTGATGTGCCACGCGGAACCCGTGTTTGCTTTCGTCCCGCCTTTTGCTTTCGTCAGCGTTCTTTTCACCACGTCCACCTCGTCGCCTCCGCCGGAGGTTCTTTTCAAGGTAATCTCAATCGTCGCTTTCGTCTCGCCTCTTTTCACGAATTCCGACAGCTCTTTCGCTCGTCCCAACAAATCCGTTTTACCGTTCAAGCCTAACGCAATCGCGCAAACGAAACTGGACTTCCCGGTCCCGTTCGCGCCAATCAACACGTTCAAATCTGGACCAGGCGTCAACGAGACGGAGGAATACGTCATGAAGTTTGATAAAACGATTTTAGTGATTGATCCGGCGGCATAATCGGACAGAGGGTGCTTCTCGCCTTGCCGTTGGTGTTTCTTCTGCGTCGTCGTTGCGAGGGACTGCGCGGAAGCGTTTCGTTTCTTCGTCCTCGTCGGGTCCATGTTTTCCGAATCTTGGATTGGATTCATCGTCGTCGGTGTGATGAAGATTTTGGCTTTTTTAAAAATTTAAATCTCGACTGAACAAAAGTTTTCCCAAAGCTGCCCTTTTTCTCATCAAACCATAATTTTTGTCATCTGTCATCACAGAAACACTTCGGACCAACACGTTTCGGAACAACACAGACGCGCACAATCGTTTATTAAAGATGACGACGATGATATTTAAGAGCAAATTATTCATTCTCTCGTTATAAACGACAGAAGAGTGTGTCTCTGAGAGCACAAAGAGAGCTCTTCGTCTTCTTCTTCTTCTTCTTCTTCTTCTTTGCAGCCGGGTAAAAGTGGATTAGAGGGACCGCGTGTCTGTCGAAGATATGTCGCCTCCTTTTTTAACCGCCGAAAAGAACGTCCGAGAGAAACTGAAAAAGATTAACCAAGTCATCGACCGCGCTGATGGATTGTATCACCAGAAAGCGGCGAGCGGGCGGGATGTTAGC
>Ga0115552_1001398_pt1 | contig 13951 bp, 9 predicted proteins | sample COGITO_mtgs_1103_3_FD_87178 | JGI IMG/M metagenome (GOLD analysis project Ga0115552, IMG submission 87178) | Pelagic marine microbial communities from North Sea - COGITO_mtgs_110328 | ecosystem: Environmental > Aquatic > Marine > Epipelagic | place: Germany:Helgoland, sampling site Kabeltonne...
CAAAGCCAACGTCTCGACGCCTACCAGGCCGCGCTAGATAAACTCAAAGAACAGCAGCAGGTATACCCCTGCACCTGCAGTCGTCGGGATCTGCCACCCATTTACCCTGGCACCTGTCGATCGCGTTCCTTCACCCCCTCATTGCCGGCACATTCTATTCGCTTTCGTGTGCCCCCGGTCGTTGTTACCATCGACGATCGCGTCCAGGAATCCCGGGGCTCGTCGCTCCAACGCGACGTTGGCGATTTCATCATCAAGCGCAGAGACGGCTTGGTGGCCTATCAACTCGCCGTCACGGTAGATGACGCGTATCAAAACATCAGTCATGTTATCCGCGGCAGTGACCTGCTTGACTCGAGCCTGAAGCAAGCCTGTCTGGGCACGGCGCTAGACTACCCACCCATCAACTATGCCCATATCCCATTACTGGTAGATCAACAGGGGCACAAACTCAGCAAGTCAACCGGGGCAGCGGCGATACCCGACGGCAAGCCCATCGCCTGCATCAGGCAAGCCCTGAACGCTCTCGGCCAACCATTATTTCCCGAGATCGACGACCTAGAATCTCTGCTTCAGGCTGCAACAGAGGCCTGGTCAATGGATCGCGTACCAAAACGCCTGACACTTGCAGCACCTGACCCATATTAGGCTTATCCACTCTTTGTTCATTAAGTTTACAACGCCTGCCTGTCTCTCGATCAACTGATTATTTTCCTGGCTTTCAGTTTCTTCGTCTTTGTCGCCGAGGTTGACCGCTGATGGGCCAGCAACAGCCACGTCCATCGTTGCCCAGCATCGTGGGGGGATCAGCGCGAACGCGGTCGGCGCAGGCTTGGGGGACCCGAATCAAAATGACCTTGCCGCGCCACCCTAACGGAGAATTTGTTTGACTTAGGCCGATCTTCGCTGTTTAGTGACGAATCTAATATCAGGTTCTACAGTGTAATCCATGAGCCGAAAAAAGATTCTTATCGTCGAAGACGAAGTCGTCATACGCGCATCTTTGAAAAAGTTTCTCGAAAAAAAATTATACAAAGTCGTAGAAGCTGGATCGTTGGCAGAGGCCTTGCAGAATAATTTGCAGGACTTCGCGCTGATCATCACAGATTTGCAACTACCTGGCCCGATCGGTACCGATATCATCAGACACGCTATCAACGTCCCGGTGCTGGTCATGACCAGCTATGCCAGCGTCAGCTCTGCCGTGGATACTATGAAACTGGGTGCGGCGGATTATATTGCCAAGCCCTTCGCCTACGACGATTTGTTGGATAGTATCACGGCACTCATTGAACCCCATTCGACGGATTTGCCGTTATTCCCAGAGATGCTGGGGACCTGTGATGCCATGCATCAACTCTTTAATCACATTCGCAAAGTTGCGCCAACTCAGACCACCGTGCTGATTATGGGTGAATCAGGGACAGGCAAGGAATTGGTAGCGCAAGCGATCCACGCTGCGGGCCCCAGAAGCTCGCGCAAGATCGTGTCTCTCAACTGTGCGGCGATCCCTGAGACGTTGATCGAGTCAGAGTTATTCGGTCATGAAAAAGGCGCTTTTACCGGCGCCACCAGCAGTCGGGTCGGGCTTGTTGAAGCCGCTGATGGGGGCACCTTATTTCTTGATGAAATCGGTGAATTGCCGCTGGAAGCCCAAGCGCGCTTGCTACGGGTTTTGCAAGAAGGAGAGATCCGCAAGGTCGGAGCGATTGAAACCCGCAAGGTCGACATTCGTCTCATCGCTGCAACCCACAGAAATCTGGAGAATTTGACCGAAAGTGGTCAGTTTCGTGAAGATCTTTATTATCGCTTAAACGTTGTCAAACTCAGCCTGCCGCCCTTGCGGGAGCGGCCTGGTGATCTGCTGAGCCTAGCTGAACACTTCCTACAGACTAATGGCAGAACCTTAGGCAAAACTGGTTTGAGCTTTTCCAGGTGCGCACTAGATTTGATCCAATCTTATTCCTGGCCAGGCAATATCAGAGAATTAAAGAACGCCGTCGAACGCGGCACCATCCTGTGTGAAGGCCGGATAATTGATGCGGAGTTGCTGGCTGTCGACAGTGAGACTCGCCGCCACCAGCCAAATGAGGCCAACGATCTTGAGGACCGTGATTCTCTCGAAGGGTATTTCAAGCGCTTTGTCATCGACAACCAAGATCACATGACGGAAACCCAACTGGCACAGAAGCTAGGCATCAGCCGCAAAGCCTTGTGGCAGCGCCGGCAAAAACTTAATATGCCGCGCGAGCGCTCCCGCAGATCCTAGCGGCTCATGCTACGAAACAGTCGTACACCAACCCTTCGGGGCTGGGTAGCTGCGGCAATGGTGTTACCAATGCGTCCAATCCCGACACCATAACGTAACCAATCGTCCCATCGCGCCATAGGGCCAGAGACTTAACACCTTGTTCTTAAACACTATTTTGGGCTGGCACAATTCATGCTCTTGATTACTCAGCTGTGAAGCTAATGGGTCGATGTAAAAACAACAGCAACCAAGCCTCGACCCAATCAAAATAAAAATAAAAACACTAATAATAAAACTAAAATCGATGACTGCATGCGTACGGAAGGGGGGCTCCATCCCCTTCTGTTTTTTTCAACGCACCAAAATCCTTTTCTCTCATACTTTCTGACGACACTCTCTGCTAGTATTAGCCACTTCTGTTACCAGTTTCAGTGGACGTAAACATCTTTCAAATAGCTCACCCGCATGACTAAAACTCCTATCGATTTGTCTCCTGACTATATTAACGTCAGTGCTCTGAAGGTGGTCAAACGCCTCACCAGTGCTGGTTACCAGGCTTATCTGGTAGGTGGCTGTGTGCGCGACTTGCTCCTTGGCAATCATCCCAAGGACTTTGATGTCGCCACCGATGCCAATCCCGAAGAGGTTCACGAGTTATTTCGTAATTCTCGGTTGATCGGTCGTCGCTTCAAGATTGTTCATGTTCGTTTCGGCCGAGAAATCATCGAAGTCGCAACCTTTAGAGCTCCCCACAGCGAGACCCAGACCGAGCAGAATTTTTCCGATGGCGGCATGATTCTGTCGGATAATATTTACGGCAGCTTTCACGAAGACGCCGAGCGCCGCGACTTCACGATGAATGCCCTTTACTACGACCCAGAAAATGACACCATTCTTGATGAGGTGAGTGGCCTCGAAGATTTGGGCAGTCGCCAAATCAGACTGATCGGCAATCCCGATAGCCGCTATCGAGAAGATCCAGTCCGAATGCTGAGGGCCGTCCGATTTAAGGCCAAACTCGGCTTTGAGATAGAACAAACAACGGCTGAGCCACTCTACCGGCTGGGGCTGTTGCTCAGAGACATACCGCCCGCTCGCCTGTTCGAGGAAGTGCTGAAACTTTTTATGAGCGGCCATGGGGAGCAATCTTTCGCCGTGCTGCGGGAATACGATTTATTCGGTTGGCTATTTCCAGACACGAACCGCCTGCTTGAGACAGGCAACGGCGCCGAGTTAATTCGTCTAGCGTTGGCCAGCACCGATCGACGAATTGCCAAGGATATGCCGGTCACCCCTGCATTCATTTTTGCGGCCTTGCTCTGGCAACCCTATTTAGAGCAACGTGAACAGCTTGAGGCCGACGGCGAGAGTAGCTATGTCGCCAGTTTTGAAGGGGCCAATCAGGTAGTCTCCAGGCAGTTGTCAGTCACCTCTATCCCCAAGCGATTTTCAGGCCCCATGCGCGACATTTGGAGCCTACAGTATCGATTGCCCATCAAATCGGGCAAAAAGCCAAATACACTCCTGCAGCACAAACGCTTCCGCGCAGCCTATGACTTTTTGTTATTGCGCGAGGAGTCCGGCGAACAACTCGATGGGCTCGGCGCCTGGTGGACCCAATTTCAAGAAACCGCAGAAGAAGATCGCGGCGAACTGTTGGAGCAACCGACGGCACCCGCTAAACGCCCACGGAAGCGTCGACGAAAGCCAGAAAATCAAGCTGCAACAGACTAGAATAATTGTACAATCTGTCATCCAACCCGCTGATCGATTCTGGGAGAAAGGCTTGCAGCTCGACACAAACCACCCGAACTTTCCCCACTATATTGCTGTAGAGGGTCCTATCGGGGTCGGCAAGACCTCGTTTACTAAACGACTCGCCGCCACATTCAACTACGAAACAGTGCTGGAAAAACCTGAGACCAATCCCTTTCTTGAGCGCTTCTATCAGAACCGCCGTCAGGCGGCATTGCCCACACAGTTGTTTTTCTTGTTTGAACGCAGCCGGCAAATTCAGGAAATGCGCCAAGGTGATATGTTTGAACCCGTCAGAATTGCTGATTTTCTGCTCGAAAAAGACCGCTTATTCGCCGAAATCAACCTCGATCGCGACGAATTGGAGCTGTACGACAACGTTTATAATCACCTTGCCATCGAGGCACCAACACCTGATCTAGTGATCTATCTGCAAGCTCCCGTACCCGTGTTATTGGATCGCATTCAGCTACGGGGTGTCGCCGCTGAGCAGCAGATTGAAAAAGAATATCTTGCCCAGCTGGTGGATGCATACACCCGCTTCTTTCATTATTATGACGCCGCACCGCTACTCATCGTCAATGCTGCCGAGATAGACTTGGTTAATAGCGACGCTGACTACGAAGCACTCGTTACCTATCTCAGCACAGTGAAACGCGCCAGACACTACTACAATCCGACGCCTTCCATGGTTTAACTAATATGACTTACGCACTCCCGATCGGCTGGCAAGCGCTTACTAACCATGCGCAGGAGATGTGTCAGTCGTCTATGATGTCGATGTTTGAGGCGGACCCTGTCCGCGCGACTCGGTATAGCATGACTGCAGCGGGTCTGACGCTGGCTTACTCAAAAAACCTGATCAACGCTAAGACGCTGACACTATTCCAACAGTTATTCGATGGCATCACACTGCAGTCTAGCATCGACGCCATGATTGCCGGCGAGCCGATCAACCGCACCGAAAATCGCGCCGCGCTGCACACCTTGCTCAGAACGAGTCCAGGGCAGGTCAGCCCCCAACTCACCGATCAGTATGGCGACGTCCAGGCATCCTTAGCCAGCGTCAAACGCATCAGCGACGCGGTGCGATCCGGCCAATGGCTCGGCGCCAGCGGCAAAACCATCACTAATATTTTGCATCTTGGTATCGGTGGCTCTTACCTTGGCCCGCGCATGGTGGATGAAGCACTCTCGCCCTACGACGATGGCCAGATCCGCTGTGACTATGTCGCCAATGTTGATGGTCTGCATATCGACCAAGTGCTCGCCAGGCTAGATCCCACCAGGACCTTGGTCATTATCGTCTCCAAATCCTTCTCCACCGTGGAAACCCGAGTCAATGCCGAATCAACCCAGCGCTGGCTACGGCAAGCTATTCCGACGACACAACTGAATCTGCATGCGGTTGCAATCACCAGTAATGTGGCGGCCGCCCAAGCGTTTGGCATTGCTGACGAAAATATTCTACCTATGTGGGACTGGGTAGGCGGACGCTACAGCCTCTGGTCTGCTGTCAGCCTACCTATCGCCATCAAATTTGGCTTTGCCCACTTTGAGTCGCTTTTGCGCGGCGCTGAGTCCATGGACACGCACTTTCGCACCGCCAGCTGGCCCAATAATATGCCCATGATGCTGGCGGCGCTGGGGGTCTTCTATCGAAACTTCATGGATGTGGGGTCACATGCCATTTTGCCTTACGACCACTCACTGAGATTATTACCGGCCCACCTGCAGCAACTCGACATGGAATCCAACGGCAAATCTGTTTCCGTCGAGGGCGATCTCGTCTCGATCCAGACCGGTCCAACGATTTGGGGTGGCGAAGGCACAAACGGACAACACGCCTTTCACCAACTCCTACATCAGGGGACGCACTTCACCAGCATTGATTTTATTCTGCCCTTAACGCCTCATCATGATCGACAGCTGCATCACGACTGGCTGGTCGCGAATTGCCTGAGCCAGAGCCAGGCACTGTTACAAGGCCAAAGCATTGAACAGCTAAAATTTGAGGGCACCGAATCAGAAAAAATGCCGCGAGTCATGCCGGGCAATCGACCCTCCAATACTATTGTCATGGATCAGTTAACGCCCGAGACGCTGGGCGCTACGATCGCTTTATATGAACATAAGGTGTTTTGTCAGGCGCAAATATGGCAGATTAATCCCTTCGATCAATGGGGAGTCGAGCTCGGCAAAAAGCTTAGTGAAACTATTTTCAAGGCAATCGATCAAGGTGCCGAGCCGACACTGGATCCGTCTACTCGCAAACTACTCAGCCGATACCAACAAACGCGCAAGGGCAGGAGTTACTAACCCATGTCAGAACACAAGATCTACCCAGTATCCAAGGCGACTCAACAACGCGCATTTATTGATAGCGAGCGTTATGCCCAGATGTACGATGAGTCAATCAATCAACCAGAATCCTTCTGGCCAGCACAGGCTAATGAGTTCCTCAGCTGGAGCAGACCCTGGCACACGCTGACCGAGTCGGACTTACAACAAGGTCAGACTGCTTGGTTTATTGGTGGCCAGCTCAACGCCTGCTACAACTGCCTGGACCGGCACTTAGAGGCCCGCGGCGATCAGGTGGCGATTATCTGGGAAGGCGATGATCCTACTGTCGATGCCAGCCTGACCTACTCTGAGGTCCACGACAAAGTCTGCCGGCTAGCGAATGTCCTGAAAGACCGTGGCGTAGTTAAAGGCGACCGAGTCTGCATCTATATGCCCATGGTGCCAGAAGCCGCCTACGCGATGCTGGCGTGCGCCCGTATCGGTGCCGTTCATTCAGTCGTCTTCGGCGGCTTCTCACCTCAAGCACTGCAGGACAGGATTCTCGATTCCGACTGCCGCACGGTCATTACGGCTGATGAGGGGGTTCGCGGCGGCAAACCCATTCCACTCAAAGCCAACACTGATCAGGCGCTCTTGGGTTGCCCAAATGTCGAGACCGTCATTGTCGTCCAACGCACTGGCGCTGATGTGCCCTGGGACAGCACGCGAGATATTCACTACGAAGCAGCCATTCAGGCGGTTTCAGCAAGCTGTGAAGCGGTCCCCATGGATAGTGAGGACCCACTTTTTATATTGTACACGTCAGGCTCCACCGGCAAACCGAAGGGTGTGTTGCACACCACTGGCGGTTATATGCTCCAGGCTGCCATGACCCACAAGTACATCTTCGACTATCACGATGGCGATATTTATTGGTGTACCGCGGATGTCGGCTGGGTCACGGGCCACACTTATATTATCTATGGCCCCCTCGCCAACGGTGCGACCACACTGATGTTCGAGGGCATACCCACTTACCCGGATGCCGGACGCTGCTGGCAGGTAGTCGATAAACACAAGGTTAATATTTTCTATACAGCACCCACTGCATTGCGAGCCCTGATAGGCCAAGGCAATGAGTTTGTCACCGCCACATCTCGCGCGTCCCTGCGCCTACTGGGCAGTGTTGGCGAACCCATCAATCCAGAAGCTTGGGAGTGGTACTATCATATCGTCGGCGCCGAACGCTGTCCGATTGTTGATACCTGGTGGCAAACGGAAACTGGCGGCATTATGATTTCGCCTTTACCCGGTGCGACGCCCCTCAAACCTGGCTCCGCCACCAAACCATTTTTTGGTGTCGAACTGGAGCTACTGGACACCAACGGCGTGCTTATAGAAGGTGCCGGCGAGGGCAACTTGGTGATCGCTCGGTCATGGCCTGGTCAAATTCGAACGGTCTATGGCGATCATGAACGTTGCATCAAGACCTATTACTCAACCTACCCCGGTTATTATTTTGCTGGCGACGGTGCTCGACGTGACGCTGATGGTTATTATTGGATCACCGGCCGAGTCGATGATGTCTTGAATGTCTCGGGCCACAGAATGGGCACCGCTGAAGTGGAAAGCGCCTTGGTGCTCCACGAAGCCGTCGCCGAGGCAGCTGTCGTCGGCTTCCCCCACTCGATCAAAGGCCAGGGGATCTATGCCTATGTCACTTTAATGCATGATGTCGAGGGCACCGAAGCCCTGAGACAGGAACTAATGAACCAGTGCCGAACAGAGATCGGCGCTATCGCCAAACCAGATGTTATTCAGTGGGCGCCTGGCTTGCCAAAAACCCGATCTGGTAAAATCATGCGCAGGATACTCCGCAAGATCGCCGCTAACGAACTGGACAACCTTGGCGACACCAGCACACTGGCCGATCCAGCGGTAGTTGAAAACTTGATTGCCAATCGACCCGACAGTTAGTCGAACTCGTGGCATTTTCTTGGTGAAGAAGCCAAGGCACATTCATCAAGGTAAAAAAAACTGAAAAAAAAGCCGGTCGCTGACCGGCTTTTTTATACTCTCTAGCCGCCCTTATTCAGTGGCTGCAGCAGGTGCCTCAGCATCGGCTTGACTAGGCATTTCTTTCATCGAAAGCTTGATCCGACCGCGATCAACATCCAAGACGATGACTTCAATTTCCTGGCCTTCAGCCAGGAAATCAGTCACTTTTTCGACCCTTTCCTGGGAAATTTGCGAGATATGCAGCAAACCGTCTTTACCGGGCAGAATATTAACAAATGCGCCGAAGTCGGCGATTTTGACAACCTTACCCTTGTAGATCTGACCCACCTCAGCCTCAGCCGTGATAGCCATAATCATCGCGACAGCGGCATCTCTAGACTCAGACCCTTCACCAAAAATAGTGATTGTGCCATTGTCATCGATGTCCACAGATGCGCCTGTTTGCTCAGTGATGCCACGGATTGTTGCACCACCTTTACCGATAACGTCGCGAATCTTGTCAGCGTCCACCTTCATGGTCACCATCGCTGGTGCATTGGCAGATACAGACTCGCGAGATTTATTGATGACTTTATTCATCTCTACCAAGATGAACAGACGCGCGTCTTTAGCCTGAGCTAACGCGACTTCCATAATCTCTTCGGTAATACCTTGAATCTTGATGTCCATCTGCAGCGCAGTCACACCCGTATCGGTACCGGCAACCTTGAAATCCATGTCGCCAAGATGATCTTCGTCGCCGAGGATATCTGTCAAAATGGCAAAACCATTTTCATCTTTAACGAGACCCATGGCCACACCGGCAACAGGTGCTTTCAGAGGTACACCAGCATCCATCAATGCCAAGCTAGCGCCACAAACGCTGGCCATTGACGATGAACCGTTAGACTCTGTGATTTCAGACACTACGCGCGTGGTGTAAGGCCAGTCAGCCGCTGCTGGCAGTACCGCTGCCAAACCACGACGGGCCAGTCGACCATGACCGATCTCACGCCGCTTGGGTCCACCGGAAAAACCAGTCTCGCCAACACTGTAATGAGGGAAGTTATAGTGCAACAGGAAATTGTCGCGAAAGCTGCCATGCAGGGCATCAATGATCGCCGCATCGCGCATAGAACCTAACGTGGTCGTGACGATGGCTTGAGTCTCACCCCGAGTGAACAAAGCTGAGCCGTGGGCCTTTGGCAAGAGGCCGACTTCTACGCTGATCGGCCTGACAGTGGTCGTGTCGCGACCGTCGATTCGAGGCTCACCAGCAATGATACGCTGGCGAACAATTTTCTTTTCAAGCTTGGCAAAAACACCAGATACATCGCCCGCAGCGACGCCATTAGCGGCATCGGCCAGCTCAACAATCGCCTGATCGCGCAGCGCGCTGATCTGGTCCTGACGAGCCATCTTGTCGACGACCTGGTATGCCGTACCGACGCCTGCAGCGAATTTATCACTCACAGCCGCAGTCAGTGACTCGTTGACAGCTTCTGGCTGCCAATCCCAAGACGCTTTACCTGCCTCAGCTTTCAATTCGTTGATCGCATGGATCACGACCTGCATTTCCTGGTGAGCGAATAACACGCCACCCAGCATTTGGTCTTCGGTTAATTCTTTAGCTTGTGACTCAACCATCAGTACCGCATCTGCAGTACCGGCAACCACCATATCAAGATCGGAGGTCGCGAGGGCAGCATAGCCAGGGTTCAAAATGTAGCCGTCTTCAGTAAAACCGACGCGCGCAGCACCAATAGGTCCGCTGAAAGGGATACCAGACAATGCTAATGCGGCAGAAGTACCGATCATGGCAATAATATCGGGATCAACATCTTTCGCTGCAGAAATCACCTGGCAAGTGACCTGAACTTCGTTCATGAAGCCCTTAGGAAACAACGGCCGAATGGGACGGTCGATAAGACGTGATGTCAGCGTTTCTTTCTCAGAAGGACGACCTTCACGCTTGAAAAAGCCACCGGGAATTTTACCGGCCGCATAAGTTTTTTCTTCGTAGTTTACCGTCAGGGGGAAAAAGTCCTGATTCGGTTTTGCTTCCCTACGACCAACAACGGCCACAAGTACGGTGGTTTCTGCCATGGTCACAACGACTGCTGCAGTGGCTTGTCTGGCAATCTTGCCAGTCTCGATAACGACGTCATGGCCGCCATATTTAAATTGCTTTCTTATAGGATTCACACTTTTCTCCAATCAGGTTCTAGTGGCTGCCGCCCATAACGATGCACTGACTACTTACCTGGTGACTGCACCAGAAGTATCGTGCCCAACTCGTCAGAGCGTACAGCGGGGACAGGTCTTTACTTTCGCAGACCAAGTCGGCTGATAAGCGAAGCATATCGATCTACGCTCTTGCTTTTCAGGTAATTCAACAGCTTGCGACGCTGGCTCACCATCCGCAACAAACCTACGCGAGAATGGTGGTCATGAATGTGCTCTTTGAAATGTGACTGAAGCGCTTCAATATTCGCAGTCAACAATGCAACCTGTACTTCTGGCGATCCAGAGTCATTTTCTACAATGCCAAAGTCTTTGACGATTTCAGCTTTCTTTTCTGCTGTTAGTGCCATTTTAGTTCTCTCCAATATGCATAATTAAGTTACACAGCGGTCCGCGCATATTTGCAGATTGCCGTACGTTAGCTTGCTGATGACGCCACTAGTCTTTTTGGCGCCACTCTTCCATCTTCCAGAACCTCACCGACACCCAGGAATTCTAATGCCTGATCGTCCGTAGCCTCTGAAAAAATTCTTACCCAACCGGCAGTGGGCGCCTTGGCAATTTGCACCGCCTGGCCTTGTTTAAAAAATATCGCCGTAAAATCTGGCACTTCAAGTGCCGGCCAGTCGCCGACTATGTCTGCGACGGGCAATAACCTCTGATCAAGCCCCTCGAAACCCTGGACTTGCAACAAGGCTTCAAGTTCTTCCAAAGTCATCGCCTGATCCAGATTAAAGGGACCAGAAGCCAAGCGTCGTAGACCGACCACATGCGCGCCGCAGCCTAACACTTTACCCAGGTCCTCTGCCAGTGTTCTGACATAAGTCCCTTTGCTGCAGGTGATATTCAGTACCAACTCATCGGCACTGAATTCTTCTACTTCAAGCTTGAAGATAGTCACAGGTCGCGCCTTACGCTCGATCTCAATTCCCTGCCGAGCTAGTTTGTAAAGAGGCTGACCATCAACCTTCAAGGCACTATACATGGGAGGAATCTGTTCGATTTCACCCCTGAACTGCGATGCGGCAGCTTCAAGCATCACCTTATCTAGCGCCGGCACTGGTGCTTCTTCGATGACATTGCCGTCCGCATCACCGCTGTCAGTCGTCACCCCAAGCTTGACGCGGGCGCGGTATTGTTTATTTGCATCCAGCAAAAACTGCGAAAATTTTGTCGCCTCGCCAAAACACAGTGGCAGAAGGCCTGTTGCCAGTGGATCAAGACTACCGGTATGGCCAGCCTTATTCGCATTGAACAAGCCTTTCGCCATTTGCAACGCGCCGTTGGAGGTAACGCCCGCGGATTTATCCAGAATAAGTATGCCATCCACTTGGCGACCACGGGGGCGTCGATTGTTTCTACCGCCAGGTCTAGCCATCTGTCGGTTTCGCCTCATCGCTATCAGCCAGCTCAGGGGGCAACTGAGCATCACGGGCGCGCGCCGCATGAATAACACGATCCATGTGCGCACCGTTCTCGATGGTACTATCGAAGTGAAACCGTAACCGCGGCGTGACGCGTGTCGTCAGTGACTTGGCTAACTGACTGCGTAGAAAACCTGCAGCACTATTCAGCACTTCTTCACCTTCTTTGACATTGGTCTCGGACATATCCTGAGCGATGAGCGTAAAGTAGACATCCGCATAGGCGAGGTCACGGCTGACCTTGACCTCGCTGATGGTGACCATGCCGACCCGTGGGTCTTTGACTTCTCGCTGGATCAGCGTCGCCAGCTCACGCTGGATATGGTCACCGACCCGGCGCCCACGGCTAAATTCTTTAGGCACTGATTACTCTCATGTTGCGACGTTGAAATGACATCCGTTACAGTTTCCGCGCAACTTCGCGGATATCAAAGACTTCGATTTGATCTCCGACTTTGACGTCATTGTAATTACGCACACCAATACCACACTCGGTGCCACGTTTAACCTGGGCAACTTCTTCTTTATAGTGGCGCAGAGATTCCAGTTCGCCCTCATAGATGACAACGCTGTCGCGCAAGACCCTGATCTTTTTGTCCTTGAAGACCGTGCCTTCAATCACCATACAGCCGGCGACATTACCAAATTTCTTCGAGTCAAAGACGTCCTTAACCTCAGCGATACCAACGATATCCTCGCGCACTTCAGGAGACAACATGCCAGACAGAGCCGCCTTAACGTCATCCACAAGATCATAGATAACTTTGTAATAACGCAAATCTAAGCCTTCAGCATCTACCAAACGACGGCCCGCAGTATCAGCCCGAACGTTAAAGCCAAAAATTACAGCACCTGAAGTCTGGGCGTAGCTCACGTCAGACTCGGTAATACCACCGACTCCGGAATGCACAATATTCACTTTGACCTCATCGTTACCCATTTCCTTGAGCGAGGAAATAATAGCCTCGAGGGAACCACGGACGTCTGCCTTGACCACAACGTTCAGGTAGTTCACTTCATTGGCACTGAAACTCAACAACAAGTTATCGAGAGTTACCGCCGGCGTGGCTAAACGTTCTTCTTTGGCTCGATGCATTCTGAAATCAGCCACTTCTCTGGCGGTGCGCTCATCCCTGGCCACTTGGAATGTATCTCCGGCGGCCGGTGTACCATTCAGTCCAAGGATTGCCACGGGCGTTGCAGGGCCGGCGGTCTTCAGGGTTTTACCATGTTCGTCGATCAAGGCTCTGGCCCGACCAAAATGTTCACCGGCAACGATAATGTCACCTTGCTGCAACGTACCATTTTGAACCAGCAAAGTGGCAACAGGGCCACGGCCTTTGTCCAATTCAGACTCAATAATGATGCCACGGGCAGGACCTTCAAATACTGCCTTGAGTTCGAGCAATTCAGCCTGGAGCAGCACGGCTTCCAGCAGATTATCAATGCCATCTCCGGTCAGCGCCGAGACTTCGATAAACTGTGTATCACCGCCCCAGTCTTCTGGGATAACGCCTTTAGCCACCAATTCGTTTTTAACGCGATCTGGCTCAGCGCCTTCTTTGTCCATCTTATTCAGCGCAACAACGATCGGCGCATTAGCCGCCTGCGCGTGCTTGATCGCTTCTTCTGTCTGGGGCATAACACCATCATCAGCAGCAACAACTAATATCACGATATCTGTTGCGGTCGCGCCTCGCGCTCGCATGGCGCTGAACGCGGCATGACCTGGCGTGTCGATAAAGCATATTTCGCCATGCTCTGTTTTGACCTTATAGGCACCGATGTGCTGAGTGATACCACCGGCCTCACCTTTTGCTACCCGAGAGTTACGAATATAGTCCAGCAACGACGTCTTACCATGGTCAACATGACCCATCACTGTCACAACTGGAGAACGTACCTTCTGTTCGCCTTCATGCAGCATGTCTTCGTGCAAATTCTTTTCGATTTCGTTGTCTGCCACCGTCTTTACGGCGTGGCCAAACTCTTCAGC
>Ga0115552_1001407_pt1 | contig 13908 bp, 10 predicted proteins | sample COGITO_mtgs_1103_3_FD_87178 | JGI IMG/M metagenome (GOLD analysis project Ga0115552, IMG submission 87178) | Pelagic marine microbial communities from North Sea - COGITO_mtgs_110328 | ecosystem: Environmental > Aquatic > Marine > Epipelagic | place: Germany:Helgoland, sampling site Kabeltonne...
ATATATTACGAGAACCATTTACTACTATCGCTTCCGACGATTTGACACTTTGGCGCGCCGCAATCGTACCCGTTGGAATACGACCCTTCTTCTGCGATTTCGTAGACCTTATTCTTCGCTTTGTCGTCCAACGCCGCTTTGGCCATGACTTGGGCGACTAAGCGTCGATCGATTTCTCCGCTCGCCATGGCGTCTTCTTGGCCGACGATTAAAGAGCCAGATTGGTCGTTTTTCAAGCCAGCAGGACGAACGATGACCCAGTCGATTCCGGAGTTTCGCAAGTAGTTTTCGCCGACGAGCTTTTCGTCCAAGACGCCGCCGAACGCGTTGGTTATTTTGAAACCGGGCGAGTCCGCCAAACCAGCCGCTCTGCCGTTGGTGAGAATGCTCGAAATTAACACGATTTTCTTCACGTTCCCGGCTTTCTTCGCCGCGTTGACGCAATTCACGACGCCTTCGTTATCCACCTCGTGCGCAGCGGCGTTCATTTTGAACGGGTTACCCGGGACGAACCCAGTCGCGATGACGACGACATCCGCGCCGGCCATAGCCAACGCGAGGTTCTCGGTCGTATCCGTCACGTCCACTGTGTGTGTTTATAGAACAGATGTTTTCATCGTAAGAGGTCAGAAGAATGTTTACAGAACAGAGATTTTAAGACGAGGTACGAAGACAAAGAAGACAAAGAATCAATCGATCCGCAATCGATCGCGCGAAGACTTTTCGCTCACCTCCGCCTAACAATTCCACCCCGTTCTGGTCCAATTTCATTTTCTTCGCTTTCTCCAGCGAGCGACATCCGGCGATGACGTTCGCATCGTTCGCGTTCGCCAAGGAGGCAACCACTAACTTTCCAGTTTGACCGGTCGACCCGATGACCAGAACGGTCGGGAGTGAGCTGTTCCGCGCGTGCGAGACGTTTTCGTTTTGGGAATGGAATGAAGCCGCCAATACAGTTAGGGAAACCGCAAATCCACGCCGGGAAAAAAGCGCTTGGTTACTCCCATCATCGTCGAGTTCAGAAGAAGAGGAAGGGGAAGAAGCGGAGACTTTTACGACTTTGACGCGTTTTTGTTGTTGTCTTTTCTTTTGCGCGGCGGGTTTTGCGAGGAAGGGGTTCGGGAAGGAGGTCTGGTGTGTTACAAACGACATTTTTTGTTCTGAAGTACTTTTAACTTCGTTTTCACATTTTCTTCGCTACATCGTCTACTACATCGTTCTCTGAATCATCGTTCTCACCTTGTTCCTCTCTCTCTTCCTTAATGCGTTGTTGCTGTTGTTGTTTCTTGGCTTGGTATTTCGCCCAATACTTGGCTTGGTCTTGGCGTTGTTTTTCGAGGCGTTCGATGCGATCGACGCGGAGGTTATGTTTGCGCTTGGCGTCCTCGTCCTCTTCGTCCAGGTCGCCGAGTGCGCGAGGTTGTTGTTGTTCTTGGTTTTTTCCTCTCTGACCGTCGTCGTCGTTTACGTCGTCGTCGTCGTCGTTTACGTTTACGTCGCGCTCGGGTTGGTCGTCTTTCTTCTTCGCCAGCACTTCGTCGTCCTCGTCTTCAACTTCCTCTCGCTTAGAGGATTCGCGGACCGCGTTGCCGATGCTACTTCTACTGCTACCACTATTCTCTATTGCTTTCGCCGCGTTGCTGAGACCATCATCGCCACTTCTGTTCCTCTCTAAAACGCTTCCTCCTCCTCCTCCTCCTCTTTCTAAACACCTCTCCAACTCCCCTCGCAACTTCTTCTCTCTCTTCGAACACCCGTCGTACGCCTCGCTCGAATCCATCTTAAACTCCTCCATCTCTTTCTCGTTCCCTTGTTTCATCTCTTCCATTTCCACTCTCATCTCTCTGATTTGCTCTTCCAACTCTTCGTTCCTCTTCTTCGTCTCCTGCGCCATCTTCGCCGCCGCAGTCGGTTTCGATTTTTTCAACTCTTCCTTCAGCTGATTAATCTCGCTGTTTTTCTCCTTCAATCGTGTCCGTTGCGTGTCTCTTTCTTTCTCTAAACTTTCCATCCTTTGCGAATTCTTCGATAACAATTGCACTTTACTCGTGAACTCGTTGATCTCTTTCGAATATTTTTCGTGCGTTTGGTCCAATTCGAGTTGTAACGAGCGCCACTTCGAGGACGAGAAGTGGAGCGAAAAGAAACAGACGAACGAGCAAAAGAGGAAGAAACTTACGCCTCGTCTCCCCCCGAGGAATGATGATGACCCCGATGATTTAATAACGGTGCTGTTGTTTTTGTTGTTGTTGTTGTTGTTCATCGCAAGAAGCGCTCCTCCGGAAGGAGGTGGAGGCATCGGAGTCGGAAGTCTACTACTCTTTGTGCGGTGTACGAGTGTTACTTTTCTTGTTCTAAATGGGGAAATAAAACACCTAAAACACGCGTTTTTAACGCAATAGGCGCAAGGCAACGGTAATCCTGCGACAAAGCGTATAAGGATAGATTTCTAGAGCATTGAGGCGTAGAAGAGAGTGTGAAATTTTACAGGAGGGGCATCTTTTTGTTTTCGTCTTCTGTTTGGTCATCATCATCATCATCGGGTTAGGCGAACCCTCTCCGACACCTCTCGTCGTCCATGGGCGGTCGACAGACTTTCACCAACCCGATTTTATCCAAGGCTTTTAAAAACGCAAACTCTAACCCAAACGCGTGAACGGATTCTCCGTGCGCGCGTTCGCTTCCCGCTAACGTGTAGTATTGGTATTTACCTCGAATGGTTCCGGGGCCGAATCCGTAGAGATTGACCTCGTCGCATCGACCGGCTAAGAGCAACGAGGCCATTAATCCGGAAGACGGCGTCGATCCACCCGTGAAGGTTTGTTTTTTCGATGCCAGGCACGAGCGGAACCGCTTCAGTTGCGCGCTGATGACATCGTAGAGTTTGAAGTTCATGCGCAAGACTTTGATGTTTTCGTCGCCGTCGGCGCTCGAGGAGCGGAACTTGTTCATCAGCTTCGTGATGGCTTGGAAGTTCCCTCGCGAGGCTAAGAAGAGGACGCCGTCTTCGTTCGGGAGGTCGGAGTCTTTCACGTTGCCGTGTTCCAAACGAAGCGTGCCTCCATAGCCTAAAACCCAGGATTTGTTGAGGATGCGCACGGTCGTTTTCTTCCCGACGCGGTCCTCATATTTTTTCGTCGGCGCTTGGTTCAGTCGAAAGACGACGTCGTGCGCATCGATGAATTTCCCAGCCGCTGGGCCTGAACTCAAAATCGCCGAATTCCCAACCAGAGCGCACGTTTTAAATGACGACGACGAGGAGGAGGAGGAGGAGGAGGTGCTGCTACTGCTACTACTACCACTACTGCTAGTACTACTCGCTCTATTCATAATCTTCGTCACGCTCTTGGCGCTCTCCGGTAACAGCTCCATCTTAAATTTCGAATCCTCGCTCGCCGTCTTTCGGTGCACGAACCAATCATCTTTCGTCGTTTTCTTATCCCAGGACAACCCAAACTCCGTCGCTTTTGCGTCCAACACGCTCTCCTGGAAACACAGCGGCGCTAACGATCCGAACGGATTCCCTCGATTGATCGCCTTCAACGGCACGCCGCCTTTGCCGATTTTCGCGCACTCGCTCTCGCGACATTTCTTCCCACTCGCGAGTTGTTGTTTGAGCACCAACGCGGCCGAAGCGGAATGCTCGTAGCGCTGTAACTTTTCGTATATGGTTTGCGAGAGGTCCGGGTGTTTGGAACTTGAAAATCTGTTCTCGTCGTTGTTGTTGTTCGTCCTCGATCCGCCGTCCTCAGCCTCAGCCTCGAAAGAATCATCATTTTCATCATCATCATCAGAGTGCACTTTCACCGCCTCATCGTGTGCTCGAATAAACGTTTCTCGCTCGTTCTCCTCGTCCCCACTCAAAATATCGTGAAACGTTTTCTCCTCGTCCTCGTGGTGCGCGAGATTGATCGCCCGTTGCCGCTCTCGGTGACGTTTCGCGTGTTCCTTTTGGAAAGAAGATAGAAAGGTGTTTTCCCCGTCGTTTTCCCCGACGAATGTGAATACGAGGAGCAAGAGGAAGAGGAGGAAGGCAATCGCGAGGAGCTTTTCGGCGAGTTTACGCTTTAAAGATTTCGTGTGAGTGGTCGTTGGCGTGACTGTTTCCATCGTCGGTGTTTGACGACGACGACAAAGAGTTTTTGTGACGATGATTTGATGCAAAACTTAAAGAGTGGATGGATTGTTCAAGAGTGATACAAGCGGAGACGCGACATCGAACGCGGACGGCTTTTACGTCGACGACGACAGCAGTAAACGACGAATGGAAACAAAGTCGACTATTCTTCGGATTTGTATTACAACGCTCTCATCACTTCCGTGACACAACTATGAGCAGCACTCTATTCAAACATTACACCGCGAAACGCATATTCACTCGCCGTCGTATTCCTTCTCCAAATCGACATTTTTCAATCGCTTCTGCGCGTCCACGTACGTCGCGTCCGCGTTGACGAGATACACAACCTCCTCCAAACTCTTAATCGCCGCGTTGGCGTCTGTTTTCACGTCGTTCGCGGTTACGTTTCTCTGATCTCCTTTCCGTTGCTTTTCCGGAACTTCCATCGCTCTCATGGCGTTATCCCACGCTTCCAGCGTTCCCACGGTTTCCGCCGCTTCGTACTCGGCGAACGTCGGTCTGCGCAACGCGACGTACGAGGCTACTTTTTGTAAATCTTTCCGTAAAGAAGACGCGCCGCCTTCTCGTAAGAGCTGTCTCGCGTTTCCGTACTCGCCTACATCGGAGAGGAGTTTCGCCCGGCGGAATGACGCGAGCGTGACGGAGAGTCTTTGGCGGATATCTGTCGCGAATTCCACGTCGTCTGCGTTTTGCTTCTGTTTTAACGCTTGCACTATCGCACTATTACTATTGTTACTATTCATTGCCGCGAACGCGTAAAATTCGTCGTTTTGACTGCTACTACTGCTCGCGAGTGTTAGCATCGTCATCGTCATCATTCTTCTCGTTCTTCTGTTTCTTCTTCTTAATACTTCTTCATCTTCATCTTCATCTTTCCATTCGTCGTCCGCTTTTAACTTTGCACTTCTTTTTTCCAATACTCTCTGGTTTTTAATGCAGTCACGATGAAGTCGTTGCTTTTTCTGCTGTTGCGAAGAAGATGTCGTCGTCGTAATCATCGGTCGGACGTGCGCTTTAGTAGCATTCATTATGTGTGTGTTTACTCTTTGTGTGTTCTTCTTTCTGTTTGTTTGTGATGCGCTAAAACTGTGAAGCTATACTGTGCCTACAAAAATGTGAACTAAACGCGCGTTCCCGACTACCCTTTAATAACCGCAATCGGTCGTAACTTGACGCATTTTTTACTAATTCCAGCGTCGTGACACGTATCGACGACTTCGGTGACGTCTTTATAACTTTCCGGCGCTTCCTCCATGACTAACTTTGGCGAGGCGACGCGGATGGATATGCCTTTGGTTTTCAAATTTTCCAAGACTTGCTCGTAACTGAGTTTTTGTCGAGAGTTGTGTCGACTTCGGGCGCGCCCGGCGCCGTGACAGGTGGAGCCGAAGGTTTCGTGCATGCCTTTTTCGGTACCGGTGAGGACGTAGGAGCAGGTTCCCATGGTGCCGCCGACGAGGACAGGTTGGCCGGTGTATTGGTAATCGACCGGGATGAGCGGATGGTGCGGGGGAAACGCGCGGGTAGAACCTTTGCGGTGAACGAGTAACGTTTTCAACTCGCCGTCGACGATGTGTTCTTCTATTTTGGCGATGTTGTGGGAGACGTCGTAGACGACGTGCATGTCCAGCTGTTCGGCGGTTTTGTTGAAGGTTTTTGCAAACGCTTGGCGACAGAGGAAGGTCATGGACTGTCTGTTGACCCAGGCGTAGTTGGCGGCGCACGCCATGGCGGCTAAGTAGTCTTTACCTTCTTGCGAGTTGATCCGCGCACAGGCTAATTGGCGATCGTTCAGTTCTAATCCATCTTTTGCCATCGCTTTTTCCATTTCTACGAGGGCGTCCGTAGCGACTTGGTGGCCTAACCCTCGCGAGCCCGAGTGAATCATAACCACGACTTGGCCAATTTTATCGATACCCATTTTCTTAGCGGCGAACTGGTCGTAAATTTCATCCACGACTTGGATTTCCGCGTAATGATTTCCAGCACCTAACGTACCCATTTGCGGCAAACCCCTTTTTTTCGCTCGTTGCGAAACTTTGCTCGGATCGGCGTTTAACATTCGTCCGTTTTCTTCGCACCGTTCTTTATCTTCGATCCACGCGTACCCTTCTCGAACGCACCAATCTATGCCCATCTCTAACGCCGTGTCCAACGTCTTCGCGTCGACAGGGATGATACCTTTCCCACCGACGCCAACGGGAATGTGGTCGAACAACGCCTGCGCGACTTCCTCTTTCAGCGGTTGCACCTCCGCTTCGGTCAAATTCGTCCTCACTAACCGCACGCCGCAATTGATATCGAAACCGACGCCTCCTGGAGAAACGACCGCTTTCGGGTCGTTCACGTCAAACGCCGCTACATTCCCAATGGCAAACCCATACCCAGAGTGCACGTCCGGTAACGCGATCGATCGACCGACAATACCCGGCAACGACGCCACGTTTGCGATTTGCTTCACCGCGGGTAAAAATCCGCCCGCGCGACCTCGTTCGGCGTGTTGTTTCAACTCCTCGAACGTTAATCCGGCGAGAAATTTGTTCACGTAGAATATTCCAGGCACGCGCATGTTCGCCACGAACCCGATTTTAATCACGTACGACGTCGGATCTCGGTTTTCAATGTACGAGCATTCCTCTTCGTACGTGCGTTGTTTCTCATCATCAACAGAATCATCTTTTCTCAACTTCATCATCTCCACGTCTTTCTTCTCAACGCCGCCGCCGCTCATTCGTATTCGTCTCTCAGAGTATTATCGAGTATTCGTATAGTATTCTCTTCTCACTTTTTCTTCTTCTTCTTCTTCTGACTCGTCTTCTTCAACGAAGAATACCAGAGCTCTTCTTAACGAATACTGTAGAAGTAAAAGTGATACGAAGTTGAGTTTTCCAATTCTTCTCGAGAGGAATGATGTGTGTTCAAAGCGTTGTAAACCTCTCGCCGTCCTTCTCGGAAGAAAGACCAGAAAGAAAGAGCGAACGAGAGAGAGAACTTTTGCGCTTCAAAAGTGAAACGCTCTCTCTGACTCCCCGAGTATTCGCGTGCTCCTCTTTCGCGTTTCCGACGGCTTTTAACAAACTTTTTCTGATTGAATGGTTTAGGGTTCTAAACCCTAACGAGCAAGGCAACTCTGATCTCTTCTTCTTCTTTCCTCTGTTTTCTCTCCATTGTGCGCGCGCGCAAAACGTCGTCAAACCACCACCTTTTCTCGAAAAAGAAGAGAGAGAGAGATGAAGATTCACTTGAAAACACTGTGCGTTTTAGAGCGTCTTTTCTTCTTCTTTGCTTTTGTTTTTCTCTCGCAAATCTCTCTCGTTCCTTTTGCGCTGCTTCGAGGCGGTTTTTTCCAATCCAGATTTGGTTTTCTCTCTCTCGTTCCTTCTCTCCTGCGAGAGAGCGATGCTGACAGTTTCGACGCTCTTTTCTCTCTCTCTCTCTGATGCGTGATGCACAAAACGACGACATAAAAACAAATCAACGAAAGACAGAACGGCGCAAAAGTTCGAGATTGAAATTTCGGACCCTTCGAAAACGACTATTTTGCAGTGCAAAAAATTGGCGATCGAAGGGCAACCGCAACTCGGCGCGGAAACCGATTTCTTAGTGTTCGTACACAAAGGACAAGTGCTCGAGGACGAGAAGACGGTTTCGGAGGCGGAGATTACCGAGGATGGGTTTGTGGTGGTGATGAGCAAGAAGACGAAGAAACCGGCGGAGAAGACGACGGCGGCGGCGCCGGCGCCGGCGAATCCTCCCGCGACTTCGGCGCCGGATGTTGCGGCGCCGGTGGCGCCGGCCGCGGCGGTGGCGGCGGCACCGCAAACGACGGCGGAAGTTCCGGTATCGTCTCCGGGTTTAGTGGTTGGTGCGGAATTAGAAAAAGCGATCGAGGAATTACAAGCGATGGGTTTTCCGAGAGATCAGTGCGTGGCGGCGTTGAGAGCGGCGTTTAACAACCCAGATCGAGCGGTGGAATATTTGTTGAACGGGATCCCGGAAGGGATGATGGCTTCAGCGCCGGCGGCGAATGCGGCAGCAGCAGCAGCACCACCAGCAGCAGCACCAGGGGCTGATGCCGCGGCGGCGAATGCGGTGAGAACGGCGGAAGGTGCGACGGCGTCTGCTCCCGGGGTTGGTGCGGGTGGAGCTCCCCCGGCTGCCGCGGACGGTTCGGCGCCGTTGAACTTGTTCCCGCAAGGCATTCCGGCGAATTTAGCAGCCGCTGGTGCCGGTGGAGCGGAAGAGGAAGCGCAAGAGGGCGAAGTGAACACGTTGGCGTTTCTTCGCGATAATCCGCAATTCCAAGCCATTCGCGCGATGGTTCAAGGTAACCCGTCTATTTTACAACCCATGCTCGGCGAGTTGCAAAGACAAAACCCGCAGTTGTACCACTTGATTAACAGCAACCAGGAGGAGTTTTTACAACTGTTGAACGAACCGAGCGATTTTGAAGCGCAGGGAATGGGCGAAGGCGAGATGGAACAAATTGAATTGTCCAAAGAGGAGAACGAGGCGTGCGAACGATTGATGGCTTTGGGTTTTACGATGGAACAGTGCGTGGAAGCGTACATCGCGTGCGATAAGAACGAAGAGATGGCGGCGAATTACTTGTTCGAGGCGCCACCGGATGCGATGGGCGAATAAAATAGAGAGAGAACACACCGAGCGCGATATTTACTACTAGATTGGCATTGATATATACTACTTCAAAATACTACCTTGAAACACTAACACTATCGCACGTACCGTCTGTCTCTCCTTCTTCTCTCTAATCGAAGCTCTTTTCAATCTCTTCTACGCTCTCGAACGTTTTAGTTAAAGGCGCATACGTGGCGCGTTCGTCAAAGCCTTCATTTTGGGCAATTTTAACTGCGCTTTTTAGCAACATTCTCGCGCTCGCGACCGATTTCTTCGTACACGCCGAGGACTCTTTTTTCAGCGCATTCGCCCAGTTCATCGCCGCGGAGACGTACGCGTCGAACGCGTTCCCGTCTTTCCTCCAACCCGAAGCGTCTAACGCTCTGACAACTTTCAATTTTGCTTCAACCGAAGATGCGAAATCGCCACAATTCTCCGCGTGTCTCGATACCAGGTGCCAAATGGCCGCGGTATCGTGCATAGCTCTCGGCGGCGCGCCGCTAGCGTTGTTACCTCCACCAGAGTTTGTGTTTCCAGACGCTGCTTTTGCCAAGATCTGCTCGAGAAGTTCCTCGATTTTAGCGACGATTCTTGGCGCGCCCGTCTTCTCGTCGATCTCTTCGTCGCGAACGTTAAATTTGGTTCCTGTTGCTGTTGCCGTCGTCGTGTTCGCTTCGGTATCGTTCACGCTAAAATCGCTGAAGAACGACGCTATATCCGCCGCGGCTTTGCCGCACGCGGCATCGTTCCAATCTTCCTCTTCGTCGTCATCCGACGCCTCGCCTTCGTCATCGGAAGCGTTCAAACTTAGCAACGTTGCGTCCTTCTTCTTATTCGCCTCGCGTTCCCATTTCTCCGCGTCGCGCATCCACTCACACTTTTCGGGACCAAGTTTTCTTCCTTCTTCGCACATGTCTAAAAGCGTCGATATCGTCGGTATGTGGACTCTAGCTCCGTCGGTTAACTCTATCACCTTCATTAACGCTCTCGCCGACGCGACGAATCTCCCTGTTTTCGCAGAAGCGATGGCTAAGTTTTCCCACGTGTGCCACGACGTGCGGTAATGCTTGACCGCTTCTTGCAATGCAGCGCGCGCAGCTTGGAACTTTTGCTTATGCATCGATAACGCGGCGACATTGTTCCAAGCTTGCCCGTTTTCTGGGTCAATTTGGGCGCATCGAACAAACGCCGCCAACGCGTCGTCCTCCCGACCTTCGCACTTCATTCTGCAATAGCCGCAGTTAAACCACGCGCCCGGGAAGAGTGGATTCAGCGTCAGCGCTCTCGTCCAGTGCACGTCTGCTTGCGCGAAATCATTCCTTTGCGCACACAATCTCGCTAACGTTCTTTGCGACCTCGCGTCGCGTTCCTCGGATACTTCCCACGCTTTGTGATAACACGTCTCATCGCCAGTTGCGTCACCTAACGCGCACCACAACTTTGCATTCCCGGGTTCTTCGTTCAATCGTGTTTTCACCACGTCCGCGGCTTGTTGCTTCTTTCCGAGCAATTCGAGACAAGAAATGTACGCGTCCCAGTGTTCAATTTCTTCGAAGAGTTTCAACGCGGCGCCAACCATGCCTATCGAAATGAGGGCTTCGCCTAACTCTTTTTTCAGCGCGTGAATAGGTGGAAACCAGACAGAAAAGGCGAACCGCAGTCGTTCTTTGCCAATTTTAGAGAGTGAAGTGGTTAAATCTCGTTTCACTTTCTTGCTTTGTCTCATCTTCTTGATGGCGTTCGCGGGGACTTCAGAGACGGATCTCGTCACGTCTTCTAAGGATAACAAAGCGCGTTCGCGCGTTCGCGCGCGCGTCTTTTCGTGTCTAGTCATGAGTACCGTGGCACTCGCTCGTACGATCGGGCGCGATTTTGCTTGCGTCAGAACGCGTTCTAAGTACGGTGTCATTTCCCAGTTACGCAAGCCATCGTCGGCTTGCTTTTTACGCACCGCGACGCACTCCGCCAAGAGAACGACTTGGGCTATCGTCGATAAAGGTGCATTCAAAGACGGATCGTCCGCATCAGAGGCGTTTTGGAGTTTTGGTTTTGGAAGAATTTGACTTCCATCCGCGGATAAACCTTCGAGTTCGACGCGCAAGCGAGACATGGCAGAGGAAGAGGAAGAGGAGTTCGACGCCTTTCCTCCCTCCGCTACTTCCGTGTCGTCGCTCTCGTTGCCTCCTCCTGAACCGGCGGCGATACTTTCGTCTTCATCAGTATCATCGTCGTTTTCGTCCTCGTCGTCTGACTCGGCGCTCGCTCTTTCCTTGCACGTCACTCGCAGCACCAGCTGGGCTTTCGCATCTTGTTGATGGATCGTGCGGTACCCCAACGCGCCAGACTTTTCAATCGTAACCCCTAATGCATCTTTAGCGCGTTTTAAAAGATATCGCGCGGAATCGTCGACGCCGAACTCGTGCTCCATCAAAGACGCTTCTATGAGGCACGTGCCGTAAAGGTAGTGCGCGTCTTCTATTTTTTTCTTTTCATCATCCCCTACCAACGAGCTCGCGCGCGACAACCCTTCCAACGCTCTCGCGAAGAATCCCAAGCACTGTTTTCTGAGCGTCACCGTTCGTCCAAACAATACTCTCTGGTGTGCCAGGGCGCATCTCGCCGCGAACCAATCTCTCACGACGTGAAATTCCTCGTTGCTATTCGTCGTCTCTTCCCCGTCCAACGCTTCCGCGGCTGCGCGCCTACACCTCCCCATCGGCGACGGTCTCGCGGACACGTCCAACGTCTCGTCTCTCTCCACGAACTCCAATCTCTTCATCATCTGTTTCGAGTTCACCAAACACTCCACCGCCAACGCGAGACATTCGGGGTGCTCGATTCTCCCGCTCGCGTCTTCGCCGTCCTGCGACAACACCTTTTCGAATGCTCTTCTCTTTCGCCGTTTCGCTCGCCTTCGGTCCTTCTCCTCCTCGTCCATCTCGCCAATCGACGCTCGAGAACTTCCGAATACTCCATCAACATCTCCATGTAATAATCCGTCGGCGTTTTGCGCATCATTCAGCGCAAAACCACCATTACCACCATCACGAAACGTATCATCTCGAAACGCTTGCAAAATCGCATTCGCAAACCCTTCTTCTTCTTCTTCTTCTTCTTCTTCCAAATGTAACGGCGGTCCGCACGCGTTCGCTCTCTGGTGCAAACACAACCCGCACACGCCTGCGAGAAACAGCGCAAACTCTTTGTCTTCCAAAACCTCTTCTCCTCTGTTGTTATTGTTCAATGATAAAGGCTGAAAGGCAAAACACAGAACGCTTTTTAACGCTCGAGAATACTCGCCGGATTTGATCGACGCGACGATCATCGCGCTCGCGGCGAACACGTCGTCGCCGCCGCCTTTGATGGATGATTCGGATGCTTTTTCCCCTAACGACGAGGAGGAAAGCGTCGCTCGGAGCACCTCTCGCGCGAGTTGGTTTCTTACTTCTGCGTTCATTTTTTTTACTGATGCGTATAAAAACAACTCAAAAGAACGCTTCTCTCTTACTTCTCTTTCTGACGAACCATCGTGGTCGTATTCGAGAGAGATACTACGCTTACACTCTCGGATATAAATGGCTTCACGCACGTGTGTTTTTCCATCAAAAGTGAAGAAGAGAGACACTTTTTGTTTAGGGTGTTAAAACCTAATTTGTAGTAAGCAGTGTAACACTATAAAGATAAAAAATTCCGCTCGAATCCGGCACTTTAAAACACATCTTTCCCGTCGTTTCGCTCCTCATACGTATCATTTTGAGAGATCCGCGATCGGGAATCTGCGCAACAAAGAATGATGGAGACGACGCCTTTGTTGGTGAAGAAGAACGATGACAACAACACCATCAAGGGGAAAATCTTCTCCCGAAGCGCGAAATACATCTTGCTTTCGTGTGTTTTCGTGTTGTTGGCGACGTTTGCGGTGACGACGACGACTTCTTCTTCTTCTCCTTCTTCTTCTTCGGAAAGGATGACGGTGAGGATGAAAGGGTACGCTTCTCGCGCTGCTGCGCCTTTGTTCTTGCGAGGAAGATCGACGACAACGTCGAGTTTGGACGCGGCAAAGTTGGGCGAAGAATCGGCGACTCCGAGTGTTATCACGCTCTCTGCGGCGTGTTCGCCGGTGGACAAGTTGTCGTTTGATCCGGGAAACTGGGAGAACGTCGGCGCGAAACTCATTTCAAAGACAATGTCGTCAGACTTCGCGTTTGAAAACGGGATCGAAATGAACGCGGTAAAGGGGAAGTGCGGGGAGTATGAAGTTTCGGCGGCAGATTTAACCGTCGGCGAGGAGTTTGGCTTCTTTTTGTACTCGAAAACGAGCGGGAACGGAGAGCCGATTAAAGATATTGGATGCGAATCTTCCTTGGATGGGAGCACTTATTGTCCAGCACACTCTGCACCGGAAGAACCGACCATCGGTGGACCGTTTTCGATGGCTTCGTGCACGAAGAAGATTACTTACGGTGATCTATCATTTTACAATCGAGTCTACGACGGATCTGCGTTAAGTTTCACGTGGGGTTCGTGTTCGAATACGTGCGGCTTGTCCGAACCAGAAGCGTGTTCATTCTCCTCTACAACTGAGAAGGAGGAAGTGCAAGTGACTTTTGATTTGAGTTTCTCTGGTCCGGGTTTGAGCGCGAGCGATTTTGGTCCGGCTGAACTCGAGAGTGTGGCGTCCTCTACCGCGGAAGTGGTTGGCGTCGACGCGAGCATGGTTGAAGTTGAAGTCGTCGAATCTACTGCAAATACTGGAGCAGAACTTGGCAGCGAGGAGGGAGTCACGACTGTGAATCTTCAGGCCACTATAAACTGCATCGATTCGGACGTGTCAGCTTCAGTAACTTCAAAATTGAACTCGTTAACCGAAGAAGATGAGTTGAAAATTGCGACGGAAGCGAAGATTGAAGGAGCAACGAGCGCCACTGGACATCTCGAAGAAACGAAAATTTTGGAGTGGGAGAAAGAAGAAACTCCTTCTGCTCCACCAGCTTACGATGGGCCACTTTTGGATTGCGATGCAACTGTCGACGATGAAGGCTACTACTTGGTATTCAAGCACGACTCGAGCAAGGGTAACTACTGGTCCAAGGCAAATAACAACGCTGAATCGAAACGCGTTGGTTCCA
>Ga0115552_1001418_pt1 | contig 13859 bp, 10 predicted proteins | sample COGITO_mtgs_1103_3_FD_87178 | JGI IMG/M metagenome (GOLD analysis project Ga0115552, IMG submission 87178) | Pelagic marine microbial communities from North Sea - COGITO_mtgs_110328 | ecosystem: Environmental > Aquatic > Marine > Epipelagic | place: Germany:Helgoland, sampling site Kabeltonne...
CAAGGTCTTTAATAAATGAGCCATCTATCATTTTGGCCGATGAGCCTACTGGAAACCTTGATTTTAAAGCAAGCATGAATGTTATGGAGTTATTCAGTGAACTTGTTGAGGAGTATAGTTGTAGTATTATTTTAGCAACTCACGACTTAAGCATTGCCGATCTTCAAGACAGAATTATTTCAATTGATGATCTGAGAATTTAAATGTCACAATATTTAAACGAAAAAATCAATACTTCCGTTAATTTCATTCCTCTCCGAGTTACAACGCCTTATTCATTGTTGCAAGGCGCAATAACAATGGAAAAAATTTCTGCAAATTGTATCAACTACAATATACCAGCTGCAGCAATGGTTGATAATAATAATTTATTTGGCGCCCTTGAGTTTTGTGAGCATATGTCTGGTAATGGTATACAGCCAATAATTGGTTGTAATTTGGCTATCGTTTATGGAAAATATAGGGGTTACTTACCTTTGCTCTGCTCGACAAGGAAAGGTTACAAAAACTTAATTAAATTATCTTCGGAGGTTTATATTAATGATTATGGGGATGAGGAGGTTAGTCTCGATAGAGTACTTGAAATGGATGAGGGTTTAATTTGTTTATCAGGAGGTGATGGTGGATTAATTAACAATCTTTTTATCGATAATCAAAAAAAAGAAGCAAATGATATTATTAAAAAAATTAAATCAAAATTTTTTGATAGGTTTTATATTGAATTACAAAGAACTGGTTTAAGCGATATTGAATCTGATTTGCTTGAGAGTGCCTATGCACATGACATTCCTCTGGTTGCGACAAATCCTTCTTATTTTAATTCTAAAGAGGAATATATGGCTCACGATGCTCTGTTGTGTATAAATCAATCTACAACAGTTGATGCATCAGAAAGGTTTCGTCTTACACCTGAGTTTTATTTTAAGAATCCAAAACAAATGTCCGATCTTTTTACTGATATTCCAGAGGCTATAGAAAATACAGTTGAAATCGCAATGAGGTGTTCTTATAAAGTTGCAACATCAAACCCAAAGCTACCAAGGTTTAGTGGCTTGGATCTTAATGGAGAGGCCTCAGAGTTCAAAAAACAAGCTGAAATTGGATTGGAAAGTAGGTTAAAAATTAATCCAGTTAAAGACCCTGAAATATATTGGAAAAGATTAAAATCAGAAATTGATATTATAACTAGAATGGAGTTTCCTGGTTATTTCTTAATTGTTGCTGATTTTATAAAGTGGTCTAAAAATAATGAAATTCCTGTTGGGCCTGGAAGGGGTTCTGGAGCGGGTTCTTTAGTGGCTTGGGCATTAACTATAACTGACTTAGATCCAATTAGATTTAATTTAATTTTCGAAAGATTTTTAAATCCAGAAAGAATTTCTTTACCAGATTTCGATATTGATTTTTGTCAAGAAAGACGGGATGAAGTTATTAACTATGTTCAAGAAAAGTATGGAAGAGATAAGGTTGCTCAAATTATAACATTTGGCACCCTTCAGTCTAGGGCAGTTTTAAGAGATGTTGGACGTGTTTTAGGATTACCTTACGGACAAGTTGATAGAATTTGCAAGCTTATACCAAATAATCCTGCAAACCCAACCACACTTGGTGAAGCAATAAAAGGTGATGCTAGAATAAGAGATGAAAGCGACCAAGACCCCGATATAGAGAAAATGCTAAATATAGGATTAAGCCTTGAGGGTCTGTATAGAAATGCTTCTACTCATGCTGCTGGGTTGGTAATTGGTGATAATAGTCTTCAGGATTTTATCCCTCTCTATAGAGATCCAAGGTCTTCAATGCCAGTAACACAGTTTAAAATGAAATGGGCTGAAGCCTCTGGATTAGTAAAGTTTGATTTTTTAGGTTTAAAAACTTTAACAGTAATTGATAAGACTCTTCAGTTAATAGAAGAAAAAACTAATAAAAAAATTGATATCCTACAAATTCCTTTGGATGATGAAAAAACATTTAAACTTCTAAGTACAGGTAATGCAATAGGGATTTTTCAGCTTGAAAGCTCAGGCATGAGGGATGTTCTTAGAAATTTGGAGCCTGATTGTTTTGAGGATATTATTGCTTTAGTAGCTTTGTATCGCCCTGGACCAATGGAAAATATTCCAAAATATATAGCATGTAAAAAAGGCGAAGAAAATCCTGATTACATGCACCCACTTTTGGAAGATGTTCTTAAGGAAACTAATGGCGTTATTATTTATCAAGAGCAAGTTATGCAAATTGCACAAATACTTGCAAATTATAGCTTGGGTGAGGCAGATATCCTAAGGAGGGCTATGGGTAAAAAAATTAAATCTGAGATGGATGATCAAAAAGAGCGTTTTGTAAATGGTGCTTTAGGTAACGGTATTCAAAAAGATAAGGCTAATTATATATTTGATTTGGTTGCAAAATTTGCAGGTTATGGTTTTAATAAATCCCATGCTGCCGCATATGCTTTAATAGCATATCAAACAGCTTATCTTAAAGCCTATTATCCAGAATATTTTTTAACAGCATCAATGACTATGGATATTGAAAATACAGATAAATTAAGTGTTTTTGCTAATGAGTGTAAAAGAATGGGTATTAAAATTTTACCCCCAAGCATTAACCATTCTTTGATGCGATTTGATGTTCAAGATGGAGCGGTTAGGTATGGTTTGGGTGCAATAAAAAATGCTAGTCAGCAATCTATGGTTAAAATCAATGATGAGGTTTGCAAGGGCGGAGAATTTAAATCACTTCATGATTTTGCACAAAGACTAGATCACAATATATTAACAAAGAAAAATCTAGAAAATTTATCTTATGCTGGGGCATTCGATGAAATTGAGTCTAATAGAAATGTTGTTTATTCGTCAGTTGATATATTATCAAATATTTCTAGTTCAGCAGAAAAGGCTAAATCTGATAATCAAGAAAATTTCTTTGGAGAAGAGTTTAAGACTTTTAATCATATTTCCCTTCCTTCCGTTCCAAAATGGACAAATGAAATAAAACTTCAGAAGGAATTTTCTGCTATAGGCTTTTATTTAACAGGTCATCCCCTAGAGGATTATAAGGACTTAATTCAAAGACAAAAAATTGTCTCCTATTCTGACGCTATCAATGGAGATAACTATAAGTATAAAATTGCTGGAACAATATCCTATGTTATGGAAAGACGGTCTAAAGGTCGAAAAAGGTTTGCATTTGTAGGTTTGACAGATAGCGAAGGACCTTTTGAGATTACTATTTTTTCTAATTTACTCTCTAGGGTTAGAGATCAGATTATTCCGGGTATGTCTGTCGTTATTGATGTTGAGATTCAAAGAGAAAAAAATAATAATAGACTTCTTACAAACTCAATTACCCCAATAAATGAATTTTCTTCTCAAACCCTGTCTAATATGAAAATCTATATTGATAATCCAAGTTCAATTAAAACAATAAAAAATAGATTGAATAGACCAGGTAATTCTGAGGTATCAATTTGTTTTATCTCAGTAAAAAATCAAGTTCATAAAGTTGAGTTATCACTAGGAGTTAAATTTTATATTGATCCATCAATTATTAGCTCAATTAAAGATATTGATGGAGTTTCAAAAATAGAAGAAATTTAAGTTTTATGTTGCAGTTATCCTTAATAATGCTTATATCGTTTTTATCACACACACGAACACATAGCTAACCGGTCCTTAATTGGATTTTGTTCGTGGAGGTTAAACCGGAAAAAGGAGGTACACATGGCGTTACCAGAATATTCAATGAATGATCTTTTAGAGGCTGGAGCTCATTTTGGGCATCAAAAGCATAGATGGAATCCTAAAATGGAATCCTATATCTTTGGAATAAGAAACAATATTCATATACTAGATCTTTCACAAACCATTCCTTTACTTCATCAAGCTCTATCTGCAGTTAGAGATGTTACTAAATCTGGGGGTAGAATATTATTTGTTGGAACTAAAAGGCAAGGTCAAGAAATAATTGCTAATGCAGCAAATGATTGCGCACAATACTATATGAATCATAGATGGTATGGAGGAACTCTCACCAATTGGAAAACTATTTCTAAAACTATTTCTAGACTTCGTTCAATTGAGGAATTATTAGACGGTGAAGATTCATCCGGTCTTACAAAAAAAGAATTATTAAAAATGAATCGAGAAAGAGAAAAATTAGACACCTCAATTGGCGGAATAAAGGATATGGGTGGATTGCCTGATTTAATTTTTGTTCTTGATACTGTTAAAGAACAAATAGCAATTCAAGAGGCTACCAAATTAAATATTCCAATAGCAGCTGTAATAGATTCTAATAGTAATCCAGAAGGAATTACTTACCCAATTCCTGGTAATGATGATTCTACAAAAGCAATTGCCTTATATTGTGATTTATTATCAAAGGCTGCTTTAGACGGTATTGCTCAATCACAAAGCGAAACTGCTGACAGCACCTCGATTGAAAAAGTTAAAAAATCTTCAAAAGAAAAACCTACTCCAAAGGCAGAAGAACCTGTAGTAGAGGAAGAGGCTCCAAAGGCAGAAGAACCTGTAGTAGAGGAAGAGGCTCCAAAGGCAGAAGAACCTTTAGCAGAGGAAGAGGCTCCAAAGGCAGAAGAACCTGCTAAAAAATAAGAGTAAATAAGATTTAGGTGAATTAAGTTATAAATTTTAAAAATTAATTTTGAAATCAGGGGTAATAATTAAATGTCAAACATTTCTGCATCATTAGTTAAAGAGTTAAGAGATAAAACAGGCGCTGGCATGATGGATTGTAAAAATGCTCTTAATGAGAATAATGGAGATATAGAATCTTCAATTGACTGGCTAAGGACAAAAGGCTTGGCAAAAGCCGCTAAGAAATCAGGAAGAGTAGCATCTGAAGGCTTAATAGCCATCTCTTCATCGGATAACTTTAGTGCAATTGTAGAAGTTAACTCAGAAACTGATTTTGTTGCTAGAAATGATACTTTCCAAGCTGTTGCAAATACAATAAGTTCTCTAGGTTTATTATCTTCAAATATTGATGATTTAAAAAAACAAAATATTAGTGAAAAAAATATAAATGTCGAAAATTATATTACAGAAATGATCTCCTCTATAGGTGAGAATATAAATCTCAGAAGAATGACAAGATTTGAATCATCGAATAGCCATGTCTCTACTTATATCCATGGGCAAGTTAATGAAGGTCTTGGAAAGATTGGAGTTATGGTCAACTTTAAATCAGACTCTGAAAAAGGGTCCTTAGATGAATTAGGAAAAAAGATAGCAATGCATATTGCAGCAACTAATCCATTATCAGTTTCTATTGATGGTATTCCGTCAGAAACTCTAGAGAGAGAGCGTAATATTTTAATAGAAGAGGCAAGAGAGTCAGGTAAGCCTGAAGAAATAATTGAAAAAATGATTGATGGACGATTAAAGAAATTTTATCAAGAAAGCGTTTTGTTAGAGCAAACATATGTAATTGATGGTGAGAGCAAGGTTTCAACTGTTCTTGAGTCACTAAGTAGTCCAGTTGAAATTATTGAATTTGTAAGATATGAGCTTGGAGAAGGTATCGAGAAAGCTTCTGATGAAGATTTTGCTAGCGAAGTAGATTCAATGGTTTCTGGAAACTGATTATAAAAAATAAATTTATATTTTTTTCTAATAGAATTTTAATTCCTCATTTAGTAACATGTATTTCGTTTAATAATCGGGGTGTACATGTCAAATGTTCGTTATAAGCGAATTCTTCTAAAAATTTCAGGTGAATCATTAATGGGTGATGATTCTTATGGTATCGATGTTAAGACCGTAGACAGAATAGCTTCTGAAATATCTCAAGCTTGCGACTTAGGAATACAGCTTTGTTTAGTTATAGGTGGGGGTAATATATTCAGAGGACTAGCAGGTTCTGCAAAAGGTATGGACCGAACTAGCGCAGATTATATGGGCATGTTAGCCACTGTTATGAATGCTTTGGCTATGCAGAACTCTCTAGAAAGAATAGGTGTTCAAACAAGGGTTCAATCAGCAATAACTATGACCTCTGTTTGCGAGTCATATACGAGAAGAAGAGCAATTAGACACATGGAAAAAAATCGAGTAGTGATATTCGCTGCAGGTACTGGGAATCCATATTTTACTACAGATACTGCAGCAGCATTACGTGCTAGTGAAATGTCTTGTGAGGCATTATTCAAAGGAACAAAAGTAGACGGTGTATACTCTAAAGATCCTCATAAGTATGATGATGCCATTAAATATAAAAATATTTCTTTTCAAGACGTTCTTACTAAAAATTTAAAGGTACTTGATGCTTCGGCAATTTCATTGGCAAGAGACAATGATATTCCTGTGATTGTTTTTTCAATTACAGAAAAAGATTCTTTTTTAAAGGTTTTGAATGGTAGTGATGAGTCTTCAACAATTATAAATTAAATGTGAGAGAGAAAAGTGACTGAAAAACTTAATATTGACGATTTAAAGAGAAGGATGGAAGGAACGATAAGTTCTTTTGGCCATGATCTATCTGGGTTAAGAACTGGTAGAGCTTCAGCCAATATGATTGATCATGTAACAGTGGATGCATATGGATCCAAAATGCCTATTGAGCAAGTTGGAACTATATCAGTTCCAGAGCCTAGAACTATTTCTATACAGGTTTGGGATAAGGGTCTTGTAATTTCAGTAGAAAAAGCAATACAAGAGGCCGGCTTGGGATTAAACCCACAAACAGATGGTCTATTAATTCGAATTCCTGTACCAGAGTTAAATGAAGAAAGACGACAAGAACTTATTAAAATAGCAGGAAAATATACTGAACAATCAAAAATTGCTATTAGAAATATTCGAAGAGATGGAATGGATTCTATTAAAGATATGGAAAAGAATTCTGATATTGGTAAGGATGAAAGTGTTTCATTATCATCAGATGTTCAGGACTTAACTGATTCCTATATTAAAAAAATAGATGAAACTTTAGCTACTAAAGAAAAAGAAATTAAACAAGTATAGTTTTTTATGAAAACTTCTGAAAAAAGAGAAAATAATCTTTCTCATCTTGCAATTATTATGGATGGAAACGGAAGATGGTCAGAACAAAAAGGTTTGCCTAGGGAAGATGGCCATAAAGAAGGTGTTAAATCTCTAAGAAAGCTTTTAAGATATATAGATGATTTTAATATTCCATACTTAACAGTTTTTAGTTTTTCCACTGATAACTGGAAGAGACCAAAGTCTGAAATTTCTAATCTAATGAATCTTTTAAGAAAATTTATCCAAACTGACTTAATTGAGCTTCATAATAAAAATGTAAAGATAAGAATTATAGGAAATCGTGAGGGTGTCCCAAAAGATATTGTAAAATTAATAGATTCCTCTGAGTTTTTAACAAGAGATAATGATGGGTTATATCTTCAGATTGCTTTTAACTATAGCGGAAGAGATGAAATTATTAATGCTTTAAAGAAAATTGGTACTTCAATAAAATCTGGAGACATTGATCCTTATAATATCAATGAAGATATTGTGAATAGTAATTTATTTACTGCAGGACTTCCTGAGCCAGATTTATTAATAAGGACTGGTTCAGAAAAAAGAATATCTAATTTTTTGCTTTGGCAACTTGCTTACACAGAAATTTATTTTGAAAAAGCCTTATGGCCTGATTTTAATAAAGATCTTTTAACCAAAGCTGTCAATGACTTCAATAATAGGTATAGAAGATACGGTAGGATTGAAGAAAGGTTAAAAAAATGACATTACCCGAGGATTTTATCACTAGATTAGTATCATCGATTTTTCTATTAATAGTCGTTTTATTTCCTTTAATTAAAGGAGAATTTTTTTTTAAAACATTCTTAATTATTATTTCTCCGATTATTTTATTTGAATGGATGAGAATGGTATCAAATAGGTTTTGGATTATAAGGGGCTTGCTTGCCTCTATTGGTATTTCCTCTGTCTTAACATTTTCAAGTATTGGGCCCGTATCTGGTTTAATATTTTTTCTTACCTTTTTATCTATTTGTATTTTTGGAAAACTTACAAATAGTTCTTATAAATTATCATCTTTTGGTTTTATTTATATTTCTATCGCTACGTTATCTATTCTTTGGTTAAGAGAATCTGCACAAGGATTTTTATCCTTATCAATCATTCTTTCAACAATTATAGTTACTGATGCAAGTGCTTATATTATAGGAAATTGGCTTGGTGGGCCTAAGTTATTTAAAATAATTTCTCCCAATAAGACCTTGTCTGGATTTATTGGTGCGATTATCTTTGGAGTAAGTTGGTTTTATCTAGTTGCTTCTTCTTTTAGTGAAACATTTGAAATTAGTCATTTGCCTATAGGAATTTGTATAGTTTTAATCTCAATTTTAGGCGATTTATTTATTTCTTTTTTAAAAAGAAAGTCTGGAATAAAAGATGCTAGCTTTATATTACCTGGTCATGGCGGATTACTCGATAGAGCTGATAGTATTTTACCAGTGTTTATTTTAATTCCTATTTTAGTAATTATTTTTGATTTAATTGAAAATCCATCTTTAATAGTTTTAGGATGGTAGTATGAAAAAAAAATCTATTTCTATTTTTGGTGTAACGGGTTCTGTTGGATCCAGTACCATAGAGTTGCTTAGACAAAGAAAAGATGAATTTGAAGTTATTGCCTTAACTTGTAATAAAAATATTGATCTATTATTGGAGCTATCTCAAGAATTTCAACCAAAATCTATTGCTGTTTCTGATGAAAATTTTTTCTTAGAGTTAAAAAAAAGAGCTGGAAATAACTTTAAGTGTTTTGGTGGTAAGGAGGGTCTAAAAGACATTGCTAATTTACATTCTGATATTGTAGTGGCATCTATCGTCGGTCTCGCAGGACTGAGTCCCTTGCTTTGTTCAATTAAAAATTCATCAATAATTGCCATAGCTAATAAAGAATGCATTGTCGCTGCTGGTTCATTAATTACAGAAAGTGCAAGGAAAAATAACTGTCAAATTATTCCTATTGATAGTGAGCATAATGCAATTTTTCAAATTTTAGATGGAAAGCCAAAAAAAGATATAAGTGAGATTTTCTTAACTGCCTCTGGAGGTCCTTTTCATGGCTTTGATGATGAGCAACTTAGTAAGGTAACGCCATCAGATGCAGTCAAGCATCCTATATGGAGTATGGGTAAAAAAATATCAGTTGATTCAGCGACTTTAATGAATAAAGGACTTGAGATAATAGAGGCCCATCATTTATTTGGTATTGAAAGTAAAAAGATTAAAGTGATAATTCATAAACAATCTATAATTCATGGTTTAACATTGATGAATAACGGAGCTCTTTTTGGTTATTTTGGAAAACCAAGTATGTTAAATCCTATTGATCATGCATTGTCATGGCCCGACTGCAATAATAATGATATTGACCCTATTTCCATTGAGGATTTGAATGGCTTAAGCGTTGAAAGTGTATCAGATGAAGATTATAAATCACTTCAACTTTCTAGATATGCCCTTGATAAAGGTGGTTTTTATCCAATTTTTTTAAATGCTTCCAATGAGATTGCAGTTAATGCTTTTTTAAACAATCAAATAAAGTTTATTGATATTCCCTTGGTGGTAGAGAAAGTTATAGAGGAAATTGGACATTCCGGTAATAAATCATTAGAAACTATGGGTAGTTTGGATGAAATAGTGTCAGCGGATAATGAAGCGAGAATTAAAGCTTTGGAAATTATAGGATTAGGATTTTAATATGGATCAATTATTTATAATGTTAAATTATATTCCTTCAATTATGCAATATATACTAGCATTCTCTTTGCTAATTACTGTAGTAGTTTTCGTTCACGAGATGGGACATTACCTTGTTGGTAAGTGGTGCGGTATAGGTGTAGAAACCTTTTCTATAGGAATGGGTAAACAGATTTGGGGAAGATATGATAAATCTGGAACTTTATGGAGAATAGCATTATTTCCTGTTGGTGGTTATGTAAAGTTTAGGGGCGATGAAGACCTGTCGGGTAAAAAAGATTTATCATCTGTTGTAGACGACTCAGAAAATTTTCACACAAAATCAGTTTGGCAAAAAATTGCTACAACTGCAGCTGGTCCAGTTTTTAATTTTATTTTAGCTATTTTTATTTTTGCTTCAATTTTTATATTTAGAGGCGAGACAATTGTTGAGCCTTATGTTGGTCAAGTTGTGAGTGAATCTGCAGCTTCAGAGGCTGGAATAAAAAAGGGTGACTTTATTATATCAATAAATGAATCCAAGATAGAATCTTTTAACGATATTAGAAATATTGTAATAGGAAATCCTGAAGAAAATTTAAATCTAATTATAGAAAGAGGCGGTCAGGAAGTTTTAATAAATATTCAACCAGATATTGTTATAGAAAAGGATAGGTTTGGAAGTGAATATAAAATAGGAAGAATTGGTATTATTGCAGAACAAGACCCATCTTTTTTTCAAAAGAAGAAATATAATATTTTTTCAGGAATGCTTAGGGGGTTTCAGGAAACATTTTTTCTTGCCTCAAAAATTTTAGATTATTTAGGTCAATTAATTATAGGGAGAGAGTCCGTTGATCAGATGGGCGGCCCTATAAAAATAGTACAAATTTCTGGTCAGGTTGCTGAGTATGGATTTATTCCCCTTTTAGGCTTGATAGCAGCTATTTCAGTTAATCTTGGTGTTATAAATTTACTCCCAATTCCTGTTCTTGATGGAGGACATCTTATGTTTTATGCATATGAAGTTGTATTTGGAAAACCTATTAATCAAAAAGTCCAAGAATATGGTATGCAAATAGGGGTAAGTCTTTTAATTGCCCTTATGGTTTTTGTAACTATTCTTGATATAAGTCGTTTATAAATCTAAAGGATATTTTCCTGGGAACAATATGAATAAATATTTGCATTCAATATTTGTAGTTCTTGCTATATTTTTGCTTAGTTATCCTGCTTTATCTCAGGAGGGCGAGGAAGTAGAAAATAGCGGTCCCCCTGAACAAAGTTTTGAAAGGATTCTTTTTATTGAGGTAAGTGGATCGCAAAGAATTGAACCTGATACTATTCGTTCTTATATGACAATTAGACCAGGAGATCTTTATAATGAAGAGATTGTAGATCAGTCATTAAAAATACTTTTTAATACTGGTTTATTTGCTGACGTTGCAATTCGTTACGAAAAATCAGGATTAATAGTTTTTGTTGTTGAAAACCCAATTATTAATAGAGTAGATTTTGAAGGCAATAAAGCTCTTAAGACCGATAAATTTGAAGAAGAGGTCGAGTTAAGTCCTCGTTCCGTTTATACTAGGTCAAAAGTCCAAGCTGACGTTCAAAGACTTGTTGAGCTTTATAGGAGATCTGGAAGATTTTCTGCTATTATTGAACCTAAGGTAATTAGGCAACCTCAAAATAGAGTAGACCTTATTTTTGAAATAAGTGAAGGTCCTACAACTGGAGTTTCATCGATAAATTTTCTAGGAAATAAGGAGTTTAAAGACAGGAAACTTAAAGGAAAATTAGTTACTAAAGAATCTCGTTGGTGGAAATTCTTTTCATCGGATGACTCATATGATCCAGATAAACTTGCATATGATAGGGAGGAGTTAAGGAAATTTTATTTAGACGAGGGTTTCGCTGATTTTCAAGTTATATCTGCTGTTGCTGAATTAGCAAAAGATGGTTCAAATTTTATTATTACTACTGTTCTTGATGAAGGACGCGAGTATAGATTTTGCGAGGCATCAATCACAAGCACACTTCCTAATATGAATACCGATGACCTTCTTCCTTTAATAGAGCATAGAAAAGGAAATATATACAAAGCAACACAAATAGACACATCTATTGATCAGCTTACATTATCTGTAGGCGAGGAAGGCTATGCATCAGCTGAGGTTAGGCCTCGAGTAAAAAGAAATAAAGAAGAAGGTATAATTGATATCGTTTATTCAATTGAAGAGGGTCCTAGGGTTTATGTAGAAAAAGTTAATATTAATCAAAACTCTAGAACTAGAGATGAAGTCATAAGAAGAGAGCTTAGAGTTCTTGAAGGAGATTCTTACAATAAAGTCTTAATAGATAGATCGGAAAATAAAATTAAAGGTTTAGGCTATTTTAAAGAGGTTGAAGTTAGCGTGCGACCTGGATCAATTGAAGATAGAATGATTGTTGACTTTGATGTTGAGGAGCAACCTACTGGTGAGCTATCTGTAGGTGCTGGTTTTTCTTCCGCGGAGAGTTTACTTTTAGAAATTGGAATTTCTGAGAGGAATCTTTTGGGCCGTGGTCAGTCAGTTAAATTGAATATTGCTAATTCGGAAAGAAGAAAACAGTTTGAAATAGGATTTACTCAACCTTATTTTTTAGGAAGAAGATTATCTGCTGGATTTGATATTTTTCATATTGATAATGACTACAGAAGATACTCTTCATATAGATCCATGCAATCAGGTGCGTCACTAAGAGCTGTCTTTCCTATGTCTGATTTTTCAAGCCTTCAGGTTTTCTATAGATATTTTCAGGAAGAAATTTCTAGTTACAATTTTGATAGTGGTTATAATTTAGCTGATGATTATAATGCCGATAAATCAGAGATTGGTTACAGTTATGCCATTGATACTAGAGATGACTACATTGACCCAACCTCAGGCTGGACCTTTTCTTTCGGACAAGATTTAGCAGGATTATTAGGTGACTCTGAATATTTAAGAACTACTACTGGTGGTAAATATTATTATGAAATTGCTCAAAACTGGGTCCTTAATATTGGTGCAAATGCTGGATACATCTATAACTATTCTGATAAAAACTTAAGAATTAATGATAGGTTTTTTAAAGGTGGAACAACCTTTCGTGGTTTTGATAGGGCTGGTGTAGGTCCAAAAGAAATAATAACTGACAGACCTCGAGGCGCAGAATTTTTTGCAATAGGCACGATTGAATTAACTATTCCTTTAGGTCTTCCTGACGAGTTTGGATTAAAGACTGCGTTATTTAGTGATTTTGGTATTCTTGGCAAAAATGACGATACTGATAGAGTTTTAAATAATTTTCAGGCACAAGAACTTTTATCTGATCCTAATGGAGTATATTATGATCTTACAGCATTACTAAATAAGGACTATAGCGCAATAAATAATGCCTGTAGCATTGATAGTGTCGGTATGAATGAAAAATATGGAACTCTTTGTACGCAATTTGTTGATGATGCTACTTTTAGAGCAACAATAGGTGTAACTCTAAATTGGAATTCACCATTTGGACCTATTCGCTTTGATGTAGGCCGAGCTGTTGCAAGTGAAGATTATGACGACGCTAAGTTCTTTAGGTTTAGTGGGGGTACTAGATTTTAATTATTAGAAAGACTATTAGAGTATCTTAATGTACTTTATTAGTTATTAGTGTATATGTTTTTGATATAATTATTATTTAATATTTGTTTAAAATATATCAATAGATATTTGGAGGAAAAAATGAAAAAATCATTTATTATTGCTGCGATTGCTCTTTTAGTAGGGTGTTTATCTTTACCAGCTAAAGCTGCAGAAGATGTTCTAATTGTAAATTTACAATATGTAGTATCTCAATCAAAGTCAGGTCTTTCACTTAGAAAACAAAGTGAAGCTCTTAATAAAGAGGTGGTTGATCTTCGTGATAGTATTTCAAAAGACCTCCAAGCAAAGGGTAAAAAGCTAGAGGATGATAAAACACTTCTTGCTCCAGAGGTTTTTCAAGAGAGATTATTGGCGCTTCAAACAGAGGCTGAGAGTAAACAATCTGAGCTTCAAGCTAAAGTTCAAAAAATACAAGAAGCTATTCAAAGGGCTTCAGCTTCAATAGATTCAGTTATGAGTCCTATTTTAACTGAATTAGTTA
>Ga0115552_1001424_pt1 | contig 13836 bp, 15 predicted proteins | sample COGITO_mtgs_1103_3_FD_87178 | JGI IMG/M metagenome (GOLD analysis project Ga0115552, IMG submission 87178) | Pelagic marine microbial communities from North Sea - COGITO_mtgs_110328 | ecosystem: Environmental > Aquatic > Marine > Epipelagic | place: Germany:Helgoland, sampling site Kabeltonne...
CCCCAAAACCCCAAAACCCCTTCTTTAAGAATTTTATAAACTCTTTACATCACTCCTTAAATAAAATATTAGTAGATAAGTTATAAATTTTTAATTGTTTTTGATTTTATGATAACTTAATTCGATAAATATAATGTTTTTCATGATTATTTAAATTTGATTCAATTGAATTACAAAAGTAAATTTAATTCATATGAAAAATTGGCGCTATAGAAACCACTTTTTCATTCTTTTAAACCCTCATTATATCAATTTGACCCAAAATTCTAGTTCGACTATTTGTTTTTCTGAAATTTTACAATTTAAGAAGCCTTCAATTCTTATTCCTTTTAGGTTTTCAGCAGAAGATCATCAAGTGTTTAATGCAAAATATTTACAAGAAAAGTTTGCGGCATTATTAATTCAGGAGAAAGATTTAGATTGTACCTTGTTATCATCAAAAATTAATGAAATTTGTGAAAATGATAGAATATATAATTCAATGAAAGACAATATTCAAAAAATAGATATTCCAGATTCAGTAAATATTATAAGCAAGAAAATTATGGAGCATTTATATGCTGTCTAGTATAAACAGAATACATTTTATTGGTATCGGTGGAATTGGTATGAGTGGAATTGCTGAGCTTTTATTTAATCAAAATTTTAAGATTACTGGTTCAGATTTATCGGAATCATCAAATACAGATAGGCTAAAAAAATTAGATATTCCTATATCAATTGGACATGATAGAAGCAATATTTCATCAGCCGAAATTGTAGTTTACTCTGATGCTATCCCAAAAGATAATGTTGAATTGATTGAGGCAAATGATAGAAATATTCAATGTTACTCTAGAGGACAAATAATATCTCAGCTAGCGAAGTTAAAAAGTTCTACAGTAGGAATTTCTGGAACACATGGAAAGACCACAACAACATCTATGATTGGATCGATATTGAAAGATTCCAACTTAGATCCTACTATTATTGTTGGAGGAGTAGTGAAATCTATCAATACCAATTCTGTGCTAGGATCTGGAGATACCTTTGTTGTAGAGGCTGATGAATTTAATAGAACTTTTTTACAACTATCTCCAACTATAGCGGTAATTAACAATATTGATTTGGAGCATATTGATTGCTATAAAGACATAGATGACCTTAAAGGTGCATTTATTGAGTTTGCTAATTCAGTTCCTTTTTATGGCATGGTCAGTATTTGTAAGGATTCAGAAAATGCTGCAACTATTATACCGTCAATTGATAAGCCAATTGTTACTTACGGTATAGAGTCTGATGATGTCGACTTTAGAGCAATTAACATAGTTCATAATAATGGGAAAGTCGTATTTGATCTGATTTTTAAAGAGCAAAGCTATCCATTTTCAATGAATGTTCCAGGAGAGTATAATATTTTTAATGCTCTAGCAGCTATCTCTGTATGTAAAACTATGGGCCTATCTTTAGAAGATATTAGCCGCAGCTTAAAAATGTTTTCAGGTGTAAAAAGAAGATTTGATATTAAGATTCAAAATAATGATTTGATGATTATTGATGACTATGCTCACCATCCAGTAGAAGTATCAAGTGTTATTAAAGCAATCAAGAGTAATTGGGATAGAAGGCTTCTTGTAATTTTTCAACCTCATCTCTATTCAAGAACTAAGCAATTTTATAAAGAATTTGCAGAAGCTTTACAAGATGCTGATTTAGTTTTTGTAACAGAAATCTTTGCTTCTAGAGAAAAATTAGATGCTTCTATTACCTCCGAAAAGATTGGGAAATATCTTAAAGAATTAAATCACAATAATGTTTTTAATATTACTACTGAATCTCTGATAACAGATGTAAAAAGTAAGTACATGAAAGGTGACATTATTTTAACAGTCGGAGCAGGTAATATTTGGAGATTTGCTGATAAACTAAGTGAGAGTATGCAATGATTCATTCTTTAAGCGATAAGATTTTAAATACAACGAATGCTACTGTATCAATTAATGAACCAATGAAAAAACATACAACATATGGAATTGGAGGGCCAGCTGAGCTATTTGTCTTGCCATCAAATAAAGAAGACCTGATTGAGGTTGTCAAGTTAGCTAAAGAACATAAAGAAGTAGTAACTATTATAGGTTCAGGATCAAATTTATTAATAAGCGATGAAGGTATTAAGGGAGTTGTAGTGTCGATTAAGCATTGTTTAAAAGAGATTAGTATCGATACAGATGAAATTTATGTGGAATGTGGAATTATGCTAGGAAAAATGGTAAAAGAGTCCATGAAGCATGATTTAAAAGGACTGGAAAATCTTATTGGAGTTCCAGGAACATTAGGCGGAGCATTAATGATGAATGCAGGTGCTTGGGGTGGAGAAATATCAGAAAATTTACAAACAGTAGAGCTTTTAGATGAAAAAAATGAAATTCAATTAATCTCTAAATCAGATATTGATTTTGCTTATAGGTCTTCTTCTTTCAATAAAAATACTATTTTACTTTCAGCTACATTCAAGCTCAAAAAATCACCAAAAGAAATTATTCAAGATAACTTTGAATTAGCAAAATCTGGTAGAAAGAGTACACAACCATTGAATTATCGTTCTGCTGGTAGCGTATTTAAAAATCCTTCTTCTAAACACTCTGCAGGTATGTTAATTGATAATCAGGATTGAAGGGTTTGAAAAGAGGAGATGCTCAGATTTCTAACAAGCATGCAAATTTTTTTGTAAATAATGGAAATGCAAAAGCTGATGATATGATGAAACTTATAAAAGAAGCAAAACATACTGTCAAAGAAAAGTTTGATATCGAATTAGAGCTAGAAGTTAAATTATTAGGTTTTAGTGCTGAGGAGATTAATGCGTTATGAAGAATAATTTGATAAAAATCTATAATGTCGTTCATCAGCCACTACTATGCTTAATCCTGATAGGAATTTCACTTTTTGGGTCTATTAAATGGGCACAATTCAATAAAACCTTTATTGTAAAAGATGTAAAAATTGAAGGTATTAATTATTTTGATGATACCGTATTGGTAGAATATAAAAAAAGTATAAAAGATCAGAATATTTTCTTATCCAATCTAAAAGGCTATAAAAGCGATATAGAGTCATTAGACCATATAAAAGGTTGTAAGATATCAAGGGTTTTTCCTAGTACTGTTAAGGTAGAAGTTTACGAAAGAGAGCCTTTAGCTATGATCAGTGCAAATGATTTGATTATCCTTGATTCTGAGGGGATATGTTTGCCTGTTGAATACTGTGAAATTTCATTACCTATTCTTTCAAATTTTAAAAATAATCAAGAGCTGTATGAGAAAGGCAAGAAAACTAAGTCTTCAAATGTTTTAAAATCTATTGATGTCATTAAATATTCTAAAGAAAATTTTGATTCATTATATATGAATATCTCAGAGTTTGTATTTAATGAAAATAGTGAGTATGAAATTATTTTAAAAAATGGAAGAACAAAAATATTATTAGGTGGCGATAATATTTTTGCAAAGATAGACAACTTAAATGCGTTTGCAACAGTGCTACCTCCTGAAAAGACATTAGAAAGTTATAGATATATAGATTTAAGATATAAGAGACAAATAGTGGTGGAAGAAATATAATGAAGAATAGAATACAAGTAGCTTTTGACTTAGGATCTTTTAGTATTAAAGGAGCTGTTGGAAGAATAATAAATGAAAATCAAATAGAGATTCTATCTATTCGTTCCGTAAAAACGGATAGTATAGATAGCGGAGATATTGTAGATAAAGAATCATTGCTAAAGAGCCTAGAATACTTAATCGAAAAAATGGAAAAAGATGCTAAAATTAATATTGATGAAGATGCATGGGTTTCAGTGTCTGGTAAAAATATTAAATCCATAAATTCATCAACTAGAATTAGGTCAAAAGATAATTCTGAATTTGAAGTTGATGAGACTACTGAACAAAAATTATTAACACAATGCGCTGATATTCAAGTTTCCTCTGATAGGTATGTTCTTCATAATATCAAAAGAGGATTTTTTATAGATGGTTCATCTCTTATACGAAATCCCTTGGGAATGATTGGCAGGTCTATTGATGCAAAATCACATGTTATTCATATCAAAAATTTTAATCTATTGCAAATTGACCATTGCTTTAGAGATGATTTAAGTATTCATGTTAATCCAATTTTTGATGGCCTAGCAGCAGCATTAGGAAGTCTAAGTAAAGATGATCAAGATTTAGGAGTTATGTTTATCGATGTAGGAGCGGATAAAACAAACATGCTTCTCTATAAAGATAATTACTTAATTCACTCTAAAGTTATTCCAATAGGGTCAAAATCTGTTACAAAAGATATAGCTGCTTATCTTCAAACATCTATAAAACGAGCAGAATCAATTAAGCATGAACATGTTTCTGCATTATCAGATTTTGCAGATCCTGAATCTAATTTTGAACTACCAATCGAAAATGACGATTTAACAAAGAGTATAAATCAGAAAGAGATATCTGAAATTGCAGAATTGAGATATGAGGATATTATAGATCAAATTAAATCTGAAATGAAATTATTACGTATGGATATGTCTGATATAAGATCAGGTATTAAAATTACAGGCGGTGGATCTAATGTCAGAAATTTAGATTTATTATTTAAAAAGCATTTTGAGGGTACAAAGTGTGAATATTTGTCAATAAGCAATACTGTATTTAAAGAAAACCTAGAAGATCGTAGAGAACTATCTACTCTAATTGGTCTTTTATCATGGCCAATCTTTAATACAGAAGATAGCAGTCCAACTGTTGGAGTTAAAAATTTTAAATCAATTACAAAAAATATTTCCAGTATATGGAAAGGTTTTTTTGAGTAAAAAAATATAAAAAGGAGATTACTATGTTATTTGAATTTGATGAGTTAGCAAGCCAGCGAGCGAGGATTAAGGTTTTAGGGGTTGGAGGTGCTGGAGGTAATGCAATTAACAGAATGATTACTTCAGGTATGGATGGAGTAGAGTTTATCGCTATTAATACTGATGCCCAAGATTTAGGAAGTAACCCAGCAGAAACTAAGCTTCAGATTGGAAAAGATTTAACGAAAGGGCTAGGTGCTGGAGCAAAGCCAGAAATTGGGCGTAAAGCTATCATGCATGATACTGATGCTTTAAAAGCATTAGTAGCTGGATCGGATTTAGTATTTGTAACCGCTGGGATGGGTGGAGGTACAGGTACTGGTGCAGCTCCAGTAGTAGCTAAAGTCTGTAAAGATTTAGGCATATTAACCGTATGTATTGTTACTCTACCATTCGAATTTGAAGGTTCAAAGAAAATGAATGCAGCGCGTAAGGGTGTCGCTTCAATGAGAAATTTCTGTGATACTTTGATCGTAGTTCCAAATGAGAAATTAATTTCAGTTGTGGATAATGCTACGACCTTTGAAGATGGATTTAAAGAGTCAGATGCCATTTTATTGCAAGCAGCTAGAAGTATATCAGATTTAATTAATAAGAAGGGTAATGTAAATATTGATTTTGCTGATGTTAAATCAGTTATGAGCGGTATGGGAGATGCAGTTATAGGCGCAGGAACTGCAAGGGGTGAAGAAAGAGCTGTTCTCGCAGCACAACAAGCTATTTGTAGTCCATTGTTAGATTCTCATTCAATTAGCGGAGCTCAAAAGGTTTTAGTAAATATCACCGGTAATAAGCAAATGGGCTTAATGGAAGTAAATACTGCAATGAAACTTATTCATGAAGAGGCTGGAGATAATGTGGATGTAATTTTTGGTGCTCGTGTTGATGAAAATATGCAAGACCAGTTACAAGTAACGGTTATCGCCACTGGATTTAATCGTCAGCCTATTGAAGAGAAAGTAGATATGCGTAGTTCTCAAAGTAGAAATAGTGAGGATCTTATGGATTCACCTAATACAACTTTATATCAAGAAAATAATCCAGAATCAGGTTTTCAAATGGATGACCATGAAAAAAATGGTAGTAATAAAGAAGATGGACCTACTTTAGTGTTTGATGATTTTGATCAAAGCGCTGATTTAGATGTTCCTGCCTATATTAGAAAACAAAGATAATTTGGTTGGCTACCAATAAACGAGATGGCTCCCAACTAATCCTTAGTTTGGGAGCCTCTTTAACTCTTTGCTATATTTGTTTTCATCGTATAAATTCTAAGCTATGAATAAATTTTGGGAAGAATTCAAAAACAATATTTCTGAATGGAGCGTAGTTGCTTCAGAGAAGGCAGAAGAATTTACTCATACTAGTAAGCTTCGTATAGATATTCTACAGCTTGAGAGAAAATTATCTGGGCTATATGTTAAGTTAGGATTATATGTATTTGCTAAAACACAGGAAAAAAATGTTCTCAATTTCGTTGGAGATAAACGCTATCTTGGACTCGTTGAAAATGTAGAAGAAATAAAAAAGAGAATTGCAGATAAGAAACAAGCTATGAATCACGACAATAAAGAAGTAGCTAAAGAGGAAGAGTAGATTGTGATAAAGAAAAAATTCTTCTCTTTTCAATATTTATCCTCAGAAAGATTACATCAAGTAAATTTTTCAGTACTAAATATTGTTACCAGTCTTGCTTTAATTGTTTTTGTTTTTATTGGAGCTAATTACTATCTGTCTTTAGAGTTTTCTAGTCAGTATTATAAAGATAAATTAAAAGAAACAGATGAAAAATATGCAGATGTATCTCAAGAGCTTTTAACTAAAATAGCTGAACTTGAACAAGAGTTAGTGTTAATTGAAGAAAGAGATAAAGAGCTTAGAACATATGCTGCTATACCACCTCTAAGTGAGGATATTAAGATTCAAGGTACTGGAGGTTCTGTAGAAGAAATAACTATTGAAGATAAAGACCCTTCAAGTATTTTATTTCAATTAAAAGATAAAATTGATTCACTATCCTATGCTGTGAATGTTGAAAAAGATAGTTATAGTGCTATCTTTAATAAAATTAAATCTAATGAAAAAATGTATTCGCATATTCCATCCATCTCACCTGTTAAAGGGTATGTTGGATCAAAATATGGCTATAGAACAGATCCTATCGACGGAAAAAGAAGAATGCACTCTGGTCTAGATTTTGCGGTAAATCTTAATACGGATGTGCTAGCTACTGGAGATGGAGTTGTAAAAAAGGCTCAATATGATTCTGGATGGGGAAGATATATAAAAATTGATCATGGATATGGCTATGAAACAGTTTATGCTCACTTATATAAGATTAAGGTTAAAAAAGGTCAGAAAGTTAAGCGTGGCGATGTCATTGGTAAGTCTGGAAATAGTGGGAGAGCTGCTGGATTTCATTTACACTATGAAGTTCATAAAAATAAAAAGACCGTAGATCCAATAAAACATTTCTTCACAGGAAATATCAAATAAATGCAACCATTGCCCATTAAAAAATTTGTCCTTGAGACATATGGCTGTCAAATGAATACAGCCGATTCTGAACTTGTAGAAGGGATATTGTTAAACTTAGGGTTAGAAAAAACACAAGATTTACATGATGCTGATGCAATCTTCCTCAATACTTGTGCAATTAGAGAAAATGCAGAGGTGAAAGTTCATTCGCGTCTAGGAAATCTCCATAAGATAAAGCGTTCAAAGCCACACTTGATTATTGGAGTGCTTGGATGTATGGCTCAAAATTTAAAGGATGACCTGTTAAAGAATAAGCCATATGTTGATATTATTCTAGGTCCTGATTCATACAGAAATATTCCAAAACTTATGAATAGACATCTTACCGAAAAGAAGAGTATTGTTGATACTAAGCTTTCAAGATATGAAGTCTATGAAGATATGTTTCCAAGTAGAGGAGACACATTTAATGCATGGGTTTCTATTATGAGAGGGTGCGATAAATTTTGCTCTTTTTGTATTGTACCTTTTACTAGGGGAAGAGAAAGAAGTAGGAGCGTTGAGAGCGTTGTAACAGAAGTAAAAAAGGCAGTTGATCAAGGTTTTGTTGAAATAACACTTTTAGGGCAAAACGTAAATTCTTATAAGCATGAAAAACAGTCTTTTGCAGATTTATTATTAGCAGTATCCGATATCCCAGGTGTTAAAAGAATTAGATATACATCTCCTCATCCACAGGACATTAATGTGGAGCTACTAGAGGTTATGGCATCAAGAAATAATATTTGCAACTATGTTCATTTCCCGATGCAGTCAGGATCAAATGAGTTGCTAAAGCGCATGAATCGAACATATACTAGAGAACATTTTTATTATATGGCTGAAAAAATAAGAGAAATCATGCCTAATTGCGGTCTATCCACAGATATTATAGTAGGATTTCCAGGAGAAACTGATGAACAGTTTAGAGAGACGTTAGACTTGATGGAAAAAATTAAATTTAATACTGCTTTCACTTTTAAATATTCTTCTAGGCCTTATACAAGAGCAGAGCAATTTTCAAATCAAATTTCAGAACAAGTTAAGAAAGATAGATTGGATGAGATGCTCATATTGCAACGAAAGCATACCCTTGAATTGAACTTGCAAAAAGTTGGAAACTTTGAACAAGTTTTAATAGAAAAAGAAAGTAAGAAATCTGCAGACCATTGGGCTGGAAGAACGGATTCAAATGAATGGGTGATTGTAGAAAAAAATCATAGTAAAATTAAGGATATTATTCCAGTAGAGATTACAGAGGCTAGTGGAGTAATTTTACGTGGAAAAGAAATAACAGGAGCATAATGTTTAGAGTATTAAGAGTATTATTTTTATTGGGTGCATTGGGAGGAACATATTGGTTATTTCACTTGAATATGAATCCTATTACAATATATTTTTTCAAAAATGATATAACATTACCTGGATTTATATTTTATATAGTATTTATAATGATTGGTGTTGTGGTTGGATATGTAATTTCATTGAAATCTGTATTTTCTTATCGATCAGAAATATCAAATCTTGTCAAGACTAATAAAGAAATTTCAGAAGAGCTTGATAGCCTACGAAATGTAGCTGTTGGCGAAGAGTTTAGTTTCACTGAAAAGGAGTAAGTATCCTGAGTACTATTTATTTCCTTCTCATTTTTATTGCAGTCCTTGCTTTCTACTTCATTAATAGAAGACCATCACAACAACCAAGTGATATTGAAGTATATAATCAGGCCTTAAAGGCAATTATTGATAATAATCATAAGAAAGCATATAAAATCTTAAAAGGTATTATAGCTAAAGACTCAAACAATACAGAGGCATATCTACTTTTAGGAAATCTTCTAAGAGATAGAGATATTGATCAGGCTACTAAGATTCATCAAACTATTATTGTTAGACCAAAGTTATCGAATGATCTAAAAATTCAGATTCATCAAGCCTTAGGTTTAGATTACTTAGACCTTGGAAATACTGTTAGAGCAGAAGATGAGTTTAAGAAGATGTTAGAAATAGATGCAAAAAATAAATGGTCCTTAGGAATGTTAAAAAACATTGCCACTGATAATAGGTCATGGAATGACGCTCTTGAATATGAAAAAAAACTAATAAAGTACTACCCTGAGATAAAAAAGAGAGATGAATCGAAGCTAAATTACTTTGTTGCTATGGACTATAAAGATAAAAACAATGAAAAAAATTATCTGTACTATTTAAATAAAAGTATCAAAGGAGATTATGTGTATAGTGAGTCTTATTTAGAGCTATCCTCGCACCATATCGATAATACAGATTTAGCAATGGAGTATCTTATTCAATTCTCTAAAGCTAACCCAAGCGGAAGTGTTACAGCTTTTAAAAAAATTGAACATATTTTATTTGATGAGAAAAGATTTGATGATGTAGAGAGTTTATATATAAAAATTTTAGATCAAGATTTCAATAGTTATGCCTTTAATCGATTAATAGATATTTATCTTGAGAAAAATGAAAAAGATGAAGCTTCAGAATTGATCGAAAAATTTATGCCAAGATTTGACTACCACTCAAAAAGTTCTAATAAGTCATATGTAATACGATTAAACCGCATGAAAATAGATTCAGATAGTTTTGATATAAGAAAAGCTTTATCAAGCTTTTGTAATGATATAATTGAGAATGAAAATATTAACTAAAAAGATTTTTATATTAGTTTGTTTTATAAACATATTATTTAGTCAAACAACGGATTCAGCAGTTCTGTATCAGGAAGCTATCAATACTATCGATGCAGATAAAGCTTCTGAAATTTATGACAAAATTATTCAATCAAATAGCAAGTCCGATTATTACTGGTTATCAGTATTGAAGAAAGCGGAGCTCAATTATGCTATAGGTTCATATATCTCTGCTTCAGCTTTATTTAGAGAGTTTAATCTCGATGCACCAGGATATTTAGTAACGGAGGATACAAGGGATTTATTTTTTAAATCTCTAACAGCTGCTGGTCAAATAGACTCTTTAAGGATCTATCAAAAAAAGTTGAATAGATCAGTATCTTCAAAAAAATCAAAAACTATCATAAATAAAAATAAAGTATGGTTTATACAGTTCGGTGCTTATAGCAAAAAGGACAGCGCAGAAATTTTGAAAGAATCTTTAGTGGAAGATGGCTTAAGAGATATTCAAGTAAGTCAGGTCATGAATAGAGGAAAAATGATTTATTACGTCAGAAGCGGTAATATTAAATCGTATAACTCTATTAAAAAGCATGCTGAGAAGCTAAAAAAGAAGGATATTGATTTTATTATATCTGGACACTAATAGTTTATTTTTTTGCTACTCGATATAATCCAACAATAATAGCTGATATTAGAGCTAATGCTACGATGTCATTATAAGGAGCTGGTAAGGCATACTCAGGCCAGAAATTTTTATCATAGAATAATGGTATCGCAATAAATATAGCCATCAATGCTTCTCCTGTAATTAAACCTGAAGCTAGCAATAAGCCATTATTTTTTCCTGTTTCAGAAGCAGTTTTTCCAGCAAAATGATTAAGCATTCCACCAACAAAAATTGGAAGAGTTAATTCAATAGGAAGATAAATACCAATCGCTACTGCTAGTATAGGAACTCTAAATTCTGCCCCCCTTTTTAATTGATACTGATCGAGCATAATGATTAATACACCCAATACTGCTCCAGCATAAATCATGCCCCATTCTAGATTACCGGAGAATACACCATTTGCTACACTAGTCATCAATACTGCTTGAGGTGCAGGCAAGTCTGAGCTTCCTATACCATAAGCTTCATGTAGAAGCGTTAAGACAATTCCTAATGTTAGAGCTGAACTAACCACACCAACTAACTGCATTACTTGTTGTTTCCATGGTGTAGCTCCAACAATATTACCGGTTTTAAGATCTTGTAAGTTATCACCACCAATTGCAGCAGCGCAACATACTACAGCGCCAATTAAAATAGCAGCAGCAGCTCCTTTAGAAGAATCAATATCAAAGAAAGTAATAATTAGCAATGAGCTAAAAAGTATTGTAGCAATTGTTACACCAGATATAGGGTTATTTGAAGATCCAACTACTCCTGCCATATAAGCTGCAACAGCAGAAAATAAAAATCCAAATACACACATAATAATAGATAGTGTTATTGCTGAAGTCCAAGATGAAATAATATCAAAGTATGTAAATGATATTGGAATTAGCATTAACAAAATAGCCATAAAGACATAGTTAACAGGTAAATCTCTTTCTTCCAGTGGAATATCATCGCCACTTTCTCCCAATGTTTTTAAGCTCAATTGTATACTTTCAACAAGAGGTTTTGCTAATTGGATAACAGACCAGATTCCACCAACTACCATTGCACCAACACCTAAATAACGTATTTTTGCATTCCAAATAATATTTGCTCCCTCAAACAATGATTCTCCTTCAAAGCCATATAAATAAGAATAAATAGGTATCGCTACTGCCCATGAAATTAATCCACCAGAAAATGCTAGTATTCCAATATTTCGACCAACGATATACCCTACACTAATAAGAGAAGGAGAAAGACTTGCTCCCATTCCAAAAATAGCGCCTCTAATAGCTATTGCTCCACCTACAGCACTAGACCAAATTCCAAATGCCAATTCTCCAAGCTTAACAATACCCCCAATAAGAGCTGAAAAACCAATTAATTTTAAGCTTTCACTCGATTTTTTAGCATCTGATTCATGCCCAGTTTTTAATACTGCGGCCGTTGCAACCCCTTCAGGAAAACGTAAATTTGCTTTTAAAATTAATGCACGTCTCAATGGTACAGTGAAGAGTGCGCCTAGAACTCCACCAGCCATTGCAATTTTTGTGACTTCCCAGTAATCAATTGTATCCCAATAGCCAATTAATAATAAGGCAGGAATCGTAAAAATAACCCCAGCTGCTAGTGATTCTCCAGCTGATGCAGCGGTTTGTACAATGTTATTTTCAAGAATATTTGACTCACGAAATAATTTTAAGATTCCCATTGACATAATTGCAGCAGGAATAGAAGCAGAAATTGTCATTCCAGCATATAGTCCCAAATAAGCCATAGCAGACGAGAGAACGATAGATAAGATTATACTGAGAAAAAATGCTTTTATTGTAATTTCTTGTTTCATAGATTCCAACTTACAAATTTTTTAAGAGGGGTGCAATTGCTGAGAAAATACCCTATAACTTGACCTAGATAATGCTAGCGGAAGGACAATATAAAAAATGCTGAATAAATACATTTCATATATAGTAACAATTGGAATATTCTTCATGAATATTCATGTGCATAGTCATGATTTAAACTCATTGGGTCATGATTTACGTGAACATTCTACTAAATCTGTAAACACCGACACATATCAATGTGATATATGTAATCTAAGTGTTAATAGTCTTATTGTAGACAATGCTTCCATTGCTATAAATAGCTTCTCTTTTAATTCGACTTTATTTGAGAACAAATCGTATTTATTTAATAATATCTATAGTATTTCGAACAAGTCTCCACCTCAAGCTTAAATTACTAAGTAAAATATTCAATTGATCGATACCTCGAAAGGGTATCAAATTTATTAAATTCATTTTAAGGAGAAAAAAAATGAAAAATACTATATTAACATTACTATTTATCGGCATGACTTTTGCTCAGTCAACAATTACTGGGTTAGTCGTTGATAAAAAAACAGGTCTTCCTCTAAAGGATGCAAATGTATCTGTTCTTGATGATAGTGGAACAAGCATTGCTGGAACCAGTACAGATGACAATGGAAAATTTGTCCTAAGTGTTAGCAGTAATGGAACAGTTGAAGTATCTGTTATTGGATACAAAAATGCAACTGCTGATGGACTATTAAATCAGTCCATGATGTTTAAGCTTGTCAATGAGGCTTTATCTTTTGATGAAGTAAAAGTTTACTCATCACTTCGTAAGGTCAATGAAGGTGATTTGGCTAGTTCAGCAATGATTTTCAATGACGAGCTTGAAGTTAGAAAAGGACAACACTTTTCAGACTTGATTCAACAAGTTCCAAATTTGAACTATGCAGGTGGAACATCTAGACCAAGATATTTCCAAATAAGAGGAGAGGGCAACGTAAGTCGATATGCTGACCAAGGACCTCCAAGTACTTATGTTGGATTAGTCCTGGATGGAATGGACTTATCAGAATTAGGTATGATTACACCTCTTTTTGATATGCAACAAGTAGAAGTGCTAATGGGTGTTCAAACTAGTTTATTTGGTGCATCAGCATCTTCTGGTTTGATTAATTTTAAAACCCAAGATCCAACAGACAAAAAAGAAGGATATGTTTTGAGCCAGTTTGGTTTATACAATACATATACCAATGGACTTGTCTATAACCTACCTCTTGATAATGGTTGGAAATTAAGATTAGTTGGTCATTCTAATGTATCAGATGGA
>Ga0115552_1001436_pt1 | contig 13771 bp, 19 predicted proteins | sample COGITO_mtgs_1103_3_FD_87178 | JGI IMG/M metagenome (GOLD analysis project Ga0115552, IMG submission 87178) | Pelagic marine microbial communities from North Sea - COGITO_mtgs_110328 | ecosystem: Environmental > Aquatic > Marine > Epipelagic | place: Germany:Helgoland, sampling site Kabeltonne...
ATCATCTCTCCAATTATCTGGCATATTATTTACACCATCCCTCATTAATTTCTTTACTTTATTGGCTACTTCTCCTGCCTCTCCTGCAAGCCCAAGTGCAGGGTAGGATATCTTATACTTATCATCGTAGATAGCTGTCTTTGCTGATGACCTTTGATACGAATTAAAGTCTGACATTTTGTACTTCTCCTTTAGCCAATTCTGGGCTTCTGTTTCTAGTTTGTTCATGCTTAGTAACTCTCTTTAAGTTCTCACTGAAGGCTTTGTTAAAGCCTCTATCCCACTCTCTAAACTGCATAGTATCCATATGAAAGGGGTTGTTTATTCTACCCCTCTTGAAATCATCATAGCCTCTCTGAAATTGAACCTTCAGTGGGGCATCATATTTTCCAAGACCTCTTTCTTTACGTGTTAACATTCTCTGCATGTACTACTCCTTTGGATTGAGTTTAAGTTTTAATTCATCTGTCTTAGTATTTTGTATAGCCTGTACACATTGTGACATGTGATTGAGTATCTTTAACGAATTATTACCAGTAGAGAGTGTTCTTACTACACCCATAATGTCTTCATTCTTTTCGTCTATTTCATACTCTTTATCTTCTACAGTAATCTTCATGTTATCTCCTTCTCTAATTGTTTTTCTAGGTTAGCCATAGCTCTCCAAGCTACCTGCGCCCAGTCTTCGTCTAGTAAGTGACGCATCATTGCGTCTAGTTCATCCTTAGACTTTGTCCTATCCCAGAATAAAGTCTCAGGTGTCTGCCCATGTTGTAAACCACCAACATAAGATATCTTTGCTACTTCTGCAATAGCTCTAGGAAAGTATTTAATAAATCCTGTGTATACAGGTATTGCTTTTCATTCCTTACTGTCCGTTGGTAATACCATGATGATCTCCTTATGTCAAGTCTACTATTTCACACACATCTCCTGAACAGGCTAACGTCTGCATTGCTACTGTATTATCTTCTTCCTCATAACTGGACAGTAATGACCAGTCAATGTTCTTTGGAAGTTTCTTTGATAATGCCTCATATTCTTTCTTAGTGCAATCCTGATATGGTGCTTGTTGATAACTATGATCAGAGTGTGGTAAAAATGACACACCTGACATCTCATCAAAATGTTTATATACAAACGCACCAACTTCCATCCACTCTGCATCACGCACTGTGATAGTAACAGATGGTTTATGTTCACACCAATGTCTTTGATACATCAGCCACATCTCTAGCTGTTGAATGGCAGTCATATCATTCCTAGTTACAGCACCTTTGGGTGAGGCAATAGGAAAACTAAACACAGTTGTAGTGTCAGGTTTCATTACACATAGTTCTGCAGGTACACCCTGATCAATCATAAACTGTGTAAGTGGATCTTTGTTGTCACCTCTTACAGTTCTGACGTAGTGATGACTATGCCTTGCATGTATTCCACTAGCACTATCTACTAATTGTGATACAGTACCAGATGGTTTTACACAAGTGACAGCAGTAGATTGTTGTATATCTAATCTTTCAGCCCATTCTTTATTTGTCTTGACTGCAACCAACCTGAGATGATTGAGTGTCTGCTCAAGACCTTTGTTCTTACTAGTCATCATAGCATTATCCATGATACCTGTAAGTGACACACCAAGTAGACGTTCTTCTTCTGTGTTATTCTGCCACACCTTACGTAAGTATGGAAACTTTGTAAACTTAGATTGTATAGTACCCAAGATGGTGGCAAGTTCTACTTTCTTAGATAGACTCTTAATATCATCTGTTGCTCGTACAACTATCTCTGTAAGATTACAGAATTGGTATGGTCGTAAGATTATCTCAGAACAAGGGTTGCAAGCAAACTCCCAGTCAGCATCTCGTCTACCATTCCTAGCTGCTTGTTTCTGTGCAGCCTGTCTGTTAAAGATACCACGCTCACCTGACTTAGATTCTACAAGTGCTGTCCACTCACGTAAGAATGTCTCCATGTCGGGCTTCTCTGTATAGCACACACTGTTATTTGACAACGCTCTATGAGGGGCAGCTTCCCACCAGTTACCTGACTTAGCATGTCTCATACGATCATCAGATAGATTAGATAGACTGATCATAGCTGACCTACGTACACCACCAACAACAACTATCTCACCTATCTTACACATAATGTCGTGACACTCTATGCTTGATAGCTTACGAGTCTGTGCTGTCTTAAATGTACCAACCACAAACATAAACAAATCTATCAATGGTGCAGGGCCAGATGCTCTACCACCAAATGTTTTTAGTTTAGCTCCTGCAGGTCTAACTAATGACACATCCCACTTGGGTATCTCACCTGCCCATAGTAATGCAAGCAGTTGACGTAGTGCTTTAGCCCAACCTTCTTTACTATCCTTGACCACTATAGTTGTATCACTATTATACAGTGGTGGTATCTCTGGTAGCTTAGATATGTATTGTCGTTCAACACTAAACCCAACACCTGTACCACAAAGGAGTATAAACATAGCTTCATCAAAGCTCTTGGGGTCATCTACAGGTAGGTAGCTACAATTGTACCCTGCTGTATTATCTCTGTCTAGTGCAGGGCCAGCAGTCATCATAGCTCTCATAGATGGCATCACAGCTAGACTAGCAATAGCATCGTATAGATCATTACGTATTTTAGTGTCTAGGTTATACCCTATTTTATCAGCCATGTAATCTACATACCTGCTTACAGTCTCTCCCCAGTTCTCTCTTCTTTTGTCTTTGTCCAACCATCTTGCGTAACGAGATGTATGTATAAACGCTTGATAATCTGTTGGTAAATAATTACTCATGTGTCTACTCCGTTGTTATTCTAATTGTATCTATAGTCATACCATCAATATCATATATAAATTCATGTATTGCCTCATTTATTTCTTCATCAACAAACCCGTCAACAGGTATTGGATAATCGTCTTCATCTAGATTCAAATTAAGATATACTTTTACTTTCATAGTGACCCCTAATGAAATTTTAACTTTACAACATTATCTTTAATAGATTCTATTGTAGGTTTAGTCTTAACTGGCTCTAATGTTTCCTGAGTATACTTGTCTAGCATACTTCTAAATTTATCATCCTGTTCCATGAAAGGTACAGAAGCACATAACATAGTAGATAAATACATTAAGTGAGAATAGTCTTCATCATCTAGTGTGTTATCATCTGTAGTTATAGTTCCAACTCTTAACTCTCCTACCCACTTATTATTCCCATCTAGTACAGGAGTAATTCTTATAATAAAATCGTTAGGTTCAAAGTCTATGTATATTTTTTCTTCCATACTATGTTCTCCTTGTTTTCTTTAATGGGAAAGGTATAACACTTTTATCACTTAATTGCCATAGTGTTTTTGTTTTTTTATTATTTTCTTTTAACCATTCTTGTGGAATAATTCTGTCATAATATAAAAAATTGTACTTTTCACACCAGCTTGCATATGTACCCTTAGAACCCTTATTTAATTTTCTTTTACTGCTCTCAAACACAAACCTAATGTCAAGGTTTGGATGTTGCTTTTGTATAGCCAGATGTTTACGCCTATCTGCAGTCACAAAACGACCTTTTACTTCTATTATAATGCCATTAGGTAGTAGGAAGTCTGGTGTATATGTTCTATACATTAAGTCTTCCCACTCTATTTTAAAACATTCATATCTAAAGTCTTGTTGTAATTCCTTTAAGTAATCAGATACCTTTATTTCAAGACCACTACGATACCCATATTTTAATGCAGCCTTAAACTGTTTGACATTACGCATCAGATGGGTCGTAGTTCTTTAACAACTTCCAGTATGTCAATAGGCTAGTGAACATAGTTATATGTTTAGCGTGTGACTCTTTACTCCATCTCCAAGGTATTATTAGTTCTGTATCTTTTCTATCTACAAAAATTGATATCCTCTCAGGATCTTTGACGTTACACCCTTCAGCATAAGCAGATAGTTGCATACCATGTTCCGGAAATACTAAACTAGAAGGTGTCTTTTGTTTACTCTCCAAGTTATCCTTAGTCTTAAAGTCAACAAATATTCCTGTCTCAGAGTGTAAATCAATCTTACCACCATAACCTAAGTCAGCACAGAACGAGTCTTCTGCAATCCACTTTTCGTTAGGGAATGTCTCGTCTAAGTACTTCTTGATTGCTAGGTAGGGCTTAGTCTCTGCCCCACCTGCAAACCCTTGCTCTATCATTGCATGGATGGTTGTACCCATCTCTGCTGCCTCCTTACCTATACTCTTTGAGTGTTCTTTACATCTATAAAAGAATTGGTTTACGCTTTCGTCATCTTCTTTCTTTAACGTAAGTGCTGAGTTCAGAGCCTGATTGATCTTCCAGTTCTCTAAAGATGGCTTGGCTGCAACACCAAGGATAGTAGTAACAGATGGTACGTAACCATGTTTCCTAGCATCCCGTAAATTGGTGTTGCGTTCTTTGCCATTTGAACCTACTATAGTATATGCAGATTCTCCTGTTTTACTATACCAATGTTCCGACTCTGACTCTTTTTTCATTAAGCAAATTCCTCTGCAGTTATGTCAATAAAATCATCAACAGTACTCTTATCAACCTCTTCATGTTTATGCATACTTTCATTCCATGCATTTGTTATGTAACCATTATAGTTAGCTACCCATGCTAAGAAGTTAGCAAATATCTCCTGTGCTTCATCATCCATATCAAGGGTGTTAGACAGGTCAAGAGTAACAGATGGAAGATAAAAACAACTACCATTGGGTAGCTTACGTTCCTCTGTAGCTAACTTCACATAGTGCTGTATCGGAAGACGTTTCATCTTATTAAGTTTATTAAACACATTTGTACCAAAGGTTTTGAAAGCATCTCTGTTCTCAACTTCCCATATGAATGGCGTAGCACCTATCGTAACTGATGCACCTGTCTCATCCACAGGATTGTCTAACTCTATAGTACCAAACAGTACACGTACACGCTTGATCTGCTTCAGAAGGTCTTGCATCTTCTCAGGTAAAGATTTAAAATCTTGTATATAACCTGCAGGTTTACCACAATTAAAACCACCATCATTATCTTTTAGATCAACATTCAAGTTGTCAGCCATAATAGTTTTAATATACCGATTAGGTGTAGTATCTGTCTTCATTACAAAACGCTTATGCATAAACCTTTGCATGTAAGGACGTATGGTAGCTGTATCAGAATAGTATGTTGGTCCATCTGGTATGTCCAGTTTGTATGTACCACCACTCACAACTTCTACATTAACCATCTTACCTTTAACTTCTGATCTACCCATGATGGGTGAGTGGTTAATACGTACACGTGCTAGTGCATCAGCTTTTTCTTTATTAGCTCCTGTATCCATTACCATGCCCATAGCTTTAGCCATTGCTGCATAGTCATTTGTATTTATGTTTGCTATCTCGTTCATTTATTTCTCCTGTTATATCTCATAAGGTTCTTAGTTATATCATGCCACATCTTTTGTGTCAAGCCAATTATCTCCAATCTTTGCCTCTAATAATAAAGGTACATTAAAGTCTATATTCCATTTAGTATTTACTATGTTAATTAGATTATTATTCGTTGCTTTTACTATTCGTATTACCTTATCTACTTCATTGGGATGTACATCAATAACTATACTGTCGTGTACTGTATTTACTATACAACTTTCCATCTTATTTGCTTCTAGTAACTTATCTATGTATATCAGAGATATGGGTACAATGTCAGCAGTTGCAAAGGATTGAACAGGATAATTCTTTATCTGTGTGAAATATGTCACACTTCCATTCCGTCTACGCTGTACATCGGGCCATGTAAACTCTCTACCAGATGGTGTTTTTATTTTACCAGTAGTAAGTATCTCATTAGCTAATCTCTTATGCCACTCTGATATACCTTTGTACTTAGTAGTAAACTGTTGATAATAGGACGCTTCTGCTTCTGTCCTACCAAATCCACTTGCACCATACAAGGGAGCAAATGTATGTGCCTTTGCATCTTGTCGTGATATCTTCTGCCCTGCATCACTGATAACTTTAGCTGTGTAACTGTGTACATCAAATCCTGTTGACACTTCTTGTATAGCTATCTTATCCTGACTAAGGAATGCAGCAACTCTAAACTCTAACTGTGCAAAATCTGCCTCAAGTATTTTACCACCTTCCCATCGTGACACAAACACTTTCTTTACAGGAAACGTCTGACCACGTGGCATGTTCTGCATGTTAGGGTTAGCTCCAGACAACCTGCCTGTACCTGTCCTGTGCTGTAGTAACTGAACGTGTAGCATACCATCTGATTTAATGTGTGTAGATATACCATCAACAAAGCTAGATAAATATGTGTCTAGTGCTGATAATCTTCTAACCCGTTGCAAAAATACAACAGCAGTCTTAAAATCTCTTTCTCTAGCATTGGTCTCTAGCTTTATAAGGTTGTCTTTACTGGTACTAAATCCGTGTGCGCTTACCCAATCGGGGTTAGGTGCAGCAAACTTTAGACCTGCTATAGTATCTGTATTAGTAAAGAGATACCCTTCTGACTTACATTCTAAGCACTTACTTGTTTTAACAAATGGTGTACCATTCTTCTTAGTTCTACGTACCTTACCTGTACCCCTACATGTAGTACACTGTCGTGCCTTTTGTTTGTATAATACAACAGAGTTCTGCTTAGTAATAGATCTAAACTCAGATGGTGTTAGCCTTGAACTAAATGAGTTAGCCCACATAGGTTTGTCATTAGGTTTTCTACTGTAGATAATCCAAGACAACTGCTCTGGACTATTAAGATTAATAGGTCTGTCACCCATTAGCTCATGCACCTGCAACTGTAACTTAGCTAACAACTCTTGCTTCTCAGCTTCAAACTCTTTACGTACTTCTTCAAGTGCTTCTTGATTAACATTAAAACCCTTCTGATAGATACGTGCAAGATGTATGCATATTTGATTGGTTAGTTTTACGGTATCCACTAAGCCTGTATCGTGTGTGTTAAGCTGATCATTTATCTTATCATACAACTCCATAGTAGCATGTAAGTCAGCAGATAAGTATTGTGACAACTCCTCATGTGGTATCTCTCTGGTCGTATATCCTCTGTTGAAGTAATCCTTTAGTGTACCCATCTTCTGTGTATCACAGTTGTATCTTTCTGCTAAGTACTCCAGACTCAATGGTTCTTTCTGTCCTCGTTGGATTATATAAGCACCAAGCATAGTATCAAAGATCTCTCCAGTATAGGTAAAGCCAGATTCCCATAACCATGTTAAATCGTGTATGGCATTTTGCATCACCAAGAGGTGGGTATCATCCAGAATGTTCTGGACAATACTTCCACCCTCAGTAGTAGGTTGTTGCTCACTATGATCAAATGTAACTATCTTTTCTCCAGAGTGATTTAACATTCCTACCATTGTCAATGAATTTTCAGATTCAAAAGGATCAAGCATAAGTTTATTGTTACGTTTAATAGTAGTATTCTCTACATCTAAAACTGTTACAACATTCATTCAATTTCCTCTATCTTAGCTACAATATAACTATCAAGTATATCTCGTACCATTTGTGGCCCATGAGCAAACATAGTTATACTCTCTGTATCATGTTCTGCATTGATCTCATACTCTACGTAGTACTTAATCCTTGGTGGTTTGTGCATCATCTAAACTCTCCTTATGCCTCTTTAAATATTTAACAGCTTTTTTAATTATTGTCAAGTCATCTTTAAAACCACCTAATCCAGTGTTGCAATGTGAACACACCCAACCACGAAAGGTATTGGTATCATGGCAGTGATCTAAAACCCATGTACTCAGTTTACTTTTTCCGTGACGACTAAGTTCTAATACATCCCTACTACATATAGGGCAACAATAATTTTTATCTGGGTAAGCGTTTTCCTCTTTAAGTTTTCTAATAATCTTACTATGTCCACTATGACAAGATTTACAAGTTCTTTTTATTTCTCCAGTAGAATTACCCATAGTAGGTCTAGGACTCTGAAAGTTATAGAGAGGTTGACGTACATCACACTTTATGCATATAATTCCTTCTTCTATATACTCTTCTGGTAGTTCTTCTATTATAAATAGTTCCTGTTGTGTCATACTTCATACCTTGCAGTTCTGTAGTTTAGTTCACAGTGTACAATACCATGCCACCCCGACAGTTTATTTTTAACTACATTCAAATGTCTTTGTGTATCTTCTTCTTCCTGTCCTTCAACAGGTGGGTTCTTAGCTATCAGGATCATTAGGTCAGCTTCAGCAGCTTTACCTGTACGTGATCCTTCCATCATAGCCTGATTTAATACAACCTTGTTCTCTGCATCAGCAGATAGCTGTGACATATAAAATATAGCACAACCATGTTGTTTAGCTATCTGTCGTGCATGTATGGCATTAGCCTTGAGTGCTTCATCTGGTCTAGCATAACCACCTGCCTTAGAAAACTTATCTCCCATGTCTAGTATAACTATGTCGGGTTTGTATGATTTACACATACTCTCTACCCAAGACATGTCTCTACCTGTAGAATCTTTAACTTTAATATTATCACTTATGGGTAAGTATATATCCCTTGCCTTACTGGGGTTAGCCTTTACTTCATGCATGGTCATGCCTGTAGCTGCTGTTAAGTATCTAGCACCTACACGATGTGGACCTTCTTCATTACATAGTATGATACACTTAGCACCCTGCTGTGCAAAACCATTTGGCCCTGCAACTAAACTGGCATGGAAGGATGTCTTACCTGTGTTAGGTCTAGCACCTACCTCAATCAGGTGTCCTTCATTCACACCTTCTATCTTACGTGTAAGTGTAGGTATATTAAACGTCCATCTGGCTTCAAGATCATTCTTAGCAAGCAATGTCTCAACATCCATGTTATCCCATTCAATGTTTAAATCAGGGGTGAAGTCATCCCCATACTGTTCTAGTATATTACGTATAGGCTCTAGGTTAGACATAGTACCATTGACCATTTCAAATCCTAGATTAGCTACGTCTTCACCTACTACCTGTTGAAATAACTTAGACAGAACTTCCTGTGCTATGTCATTACCCATTAAGGGTTCTTTCTTAATCTGGTTAAACAGAGATGTGTATGCCTGTTTCTGTGCTGTTGTAAGTTGAGCATTGTTAGACATAAACAGAGCTTCAATCTCAGCAGGTGTAACAGTACGCTCGTATCTTTTCATAGCTAAATCTACAGCATTTTTAATCTTACGTACATCCTTACTAAATAATCTGTCAGGACACTTTGCACCCTTGTGATCATCATAGAAGTCTCTATCCATTAGACTACGTATTAATGTTAATTCCATATTTTACTCCTAGTGTTGTTAGTTTTTCAATGTCGTTAGGGTGTCTATATTTTAAATCATTAGTTAGTTTGAAGGCAACTACAGTGTCAACGTAGCCCCTTAGTTCTTTAGTAAATTGTATTGTCTTGGGTAGTGCATCGGGGTCTAGAGCTACAATGGCTGTTGAGAACTGTGATAAGAACCTCTTGTGTTCTTCTGATAGGGATGTACCCAACACAGCAACCCCGACATATACATCACTACCTACAATTGCAGCACTTATACAGTCCTCAACAACTACAGCTACACTACCATTACCATAGCTATAAGGCAAGCTACTTTTACCATATCGTTTCCACTTTGGTATTCGGTGTGTGATACTTCTGCCACTAGCATCTACCATTACACCTGACTCTAACACTGGGAATACAACACGGCTTTCCTTTACATCATACAACAGACCTAGTTCATCAGGGTCTATATCCCATTTCTTACAGAATATAGATATTGCTTTGTTATCTTTTACTAGACAATCCGGTTTTATAAAAGGTATACTATTCTCTGTAGTTGTAGGACTAATAGACTTACGTATATCCTCACTACTTAGCTTCACATTCTTCTTACCAGACAAACTACAATTATTACTATAACAGTTATACAATATAGTTCCCATATTATTGGTCACTGTAAATGTATTAGTTCTATTACATGATGGACAATCTAATCTCTTTGACTCACCATTTACAAGTGATAAATCATTTATAATATTATTTACATTCATAATGTATCACTTTCTTTGTTACTACTTCGTAGATTCTAAACTATCTGTTCTCTGTGTCAATGCTGAATTTGCACTTGTGTAGGTATGTTTCATGTATGGTTGCACAGAAGACACATGTGTATGCCCTGTTACTGCCATAATTTGCCCCAGTGGTACACCTGCATCAACCATTTGTGTAACACCTGTCCTTCTCAAGTCCATTAGACGTAGTGTCTCAGGTAGCTTGGCCTTACGCATGATAGCCCTTCCATTCTTAGATAGTTTCTGTAAGGTGTAGGGTTCGTACACACCCTGTATGGGCTTTACATGGGGTGCTACATACCTCTGAAAGCCAAAGTCTTTATGCTGATCCTTTAACATACCAATTAAGTTGTCTGAAATAGGTAAAAACACCTCGGCTCTACGTTTACTTTGCTCTAGACATAGTCTACTTGTATCCCACTGTATATTATCCCATTCTAGTGTTCTCATGTCTCCTAGTCTCTGACACCATTCATATGCCATCTGTACAATAAGACCTATATTTCTACTGGAAAAGTCAGAGTAGGCTGTGTCCAGAAATTCTTTTACATTAGTTTCTGTCCACACTACCTTTCTTCTTTTAGTTGACTTACGTTTTATATTAGAGAATGGATTTAGAATAGCCTGTTCCATTTCAATAGCATAGTTAAAGATACGGGAAGTGCATGTAGCAATATGATTTGCAAAGCTAACACCTTGTGTAACCCAGTCTTCGTAAGCTGACTTTGCCAACTTAGTAGTTATCTTTTTATATTTGACTGTTGCAAATTTATCACACGCTACACCTAAAAAATATTTGTAGTCTACTTTAGTTTTATCCCGTAACACATTGAAATCATTAGATAAATAAAAGTATTCTACTAACTCTTTGAAGTTACTATTTTTTGTAATTACTAATACCTGTGACTGTATGTCACGCCAGTTATCAATGGCTTCATTGTCCTTACGTACCAACCTACGTACTTTCTGTAGGTCAGTACCATAAGATTTTCTGGTGACTACACCCTCATCTATAAGATTTTTAGGTGGGTTAAATCTATAGTCACCATTGTCTTGTTTAACTACATACCTTGGTAGTTTATTCATTATGCGTACTCTCTTAGGTTCTCTACGTTGTGCCACAAAGGTGTACTAATCCACTTGGATACCTCTTGCTCACGAGAGAACATACTCACAGCCTGTGTGTCATTACCTGTATTACGTAGGCTGAATCCGTTACGCTCATCAGCATAGGAAGCATAGTTAGTAAACGCACTATACAATGCAAACTTATTGTGACCACGTACACTTGCCTCTTGCATGTACAACTCATACATCTTCTTAGCTTTACGCTCTGACTTCATGATGTCCTCAAGCAATTTGTGTACACTTACATAAGTAAAGTCTGTCTCTGCCCATGTCTGTAGTCTCTTACCCTGTAGGTTAAAGTCTGTCTTAGCTTTAGACAACTCATGCTGAAAGCCTGACAGTGTGAAGCCTGATGTATTCTTCTTACGCACCTTGTCGTAATCACCAGTGATCATACCATTAGTACAGAAGGAATCTATTGCACCAAACCATGTAGCAGGTGAGGCAGTACCATCAATACCATGCACAGCTATCAATCTCTGTGATATTTTTGTAATATGTTTCTTAGTTTCAATGGTAGTCCTGATCTTAGGTAGTTTGACATCAAGCATAGTCCACCCACCATTACGTGCTGACTTAAAGTCTACTGTTGCATCCTCTAGGTCAGATGCAGGTAGGTCATTGGACATTACATCCCAGACACTACGAAAGAAATCACCATGACTTCTAGCTGTAGCACCCTCACCTATGATAGCAATAGGTTGGCCTGTCTGCATGTTAATGACATACTTCTTATCCTTCACTCTGGTTGGCTCAAAGCCTACCTCAAAGTCTAGGTTGTATGGTACGTCTAGTTCGTTTGTTAAATCAAATGGCATTGTTTAGTACTCCTTTTCTATAGTGAACGATACTTCTACGTTATGTCCTACGTCACTTACGTAATCCATCATCTTGTACAACGTACCTAAGTCATAGGTATCAGCATCTAAAATGTGGTTAGTATATGTAACAATAGGTTTCTTTAGCTCAGTAGACTTACTTGTCTTATGATTATACTTGTATCGTTGTACGTGTTTAGTACGCATCGTTATGTTGGTGTATGATAGCATATTATTTCTCCTTGGTTATGGCAACTGTGCCTTTGTTATATCACTACTTTATGATCCAAGATAGCAATAAATTTCTTTTGTTATATCTGTGTGGCTACTATGCAACAGCTTGCAACCACTCAGGCATAGCTCTGTTCTTGTTCCACCTAGCAAAGCCCATCTTGTCACGCTTGTAGAATGCACGATAGGCTTCAACAGGATAGTTCTCCTCTGTCTTACAATCATCATGACCACTGAAACACTGAGGGTGTGGTGTCATACCACCTTCAGGTATATACTTTGTACCTTTGAACAAAGCAAGGGCGTGTTTACCTGCACCATGATTTTTTCCATACCTGTGGGTATATTCATTCAACATACTTTGATAGGTCAGCCAAGCAAAAGCATAGTTAGATCGTGTCTCCATTGCCCATAGTGTACAGGGGTGCTTTTGATGCACAGGTTTGTACAACTCATTCTCCTCTGCATACTCTGGTGCATGATGCCACAGGCTAGTGCATAGCATCTGTGCTTCTTCTAGTGGCATCTTCACTACGTGTTGGTCACACAACGCTTTAGCTATAGCGTCAGGGTGGTAGTCTACTATAAATCTATTCATCATTATTCCCCTTTTTCCATTTTACTTCTAGTGTATTATCAAACACTTTTAAAAATCTGTGTTTGCGTGAACGTGGTCTCCATTCACCTTCAAGATGTTTGGTTGCACCACGATTATGTTTTATGTATGTGCCATCATTTTGTTTTATCCAAAAGTCAGACTTCATATCAGTCAGATCATAATAGTCAAAACCTAACGCTTTGTAAACAGTACCACTGTGGTAGTCATCATCAGCGTAAGATAGTATAGCCCTCACATTATTCTTTTCTTTCAATAACTTAATAGACCTAGCTACAAACCACCCTGCTAAATTGTGTTCACGCACTTGGTGGTCTGGGTGTAGTACTAAACGTGACAACTCATACAACCCTTCCTGATTGTTTCTATCTAGTCCAAACATACCTTTGCTTAACTCAGGTACAGGTAGTCCAGTAAAGATACAGACACCTACAACTGTGTCAAGATACATTAAACCATAGTTATCACCTGACTTAAATCCTCGTGATATATTTGTAAGATAGTGATGTGCTTGTAATAAATCAGCACACTCACCCTTAGTTATACAACGAATAGTATAGTCAGACTTAGACATTCATTATCCCCCTATTACACTTGTTACTTTTTCTGTTGATTCTTCTGATAGGTTAGTAAATGTTATTGTCATTTCATCAGCATCCCACACCCATTCATACGTAACATCTGTGTCGTGAGTTACTCTATAGATAGCACGTAGTAGTTCTGATCTAGTCATCTTCTTTCATCTCCTCTAGTTCTGCAACCACGAATGGGTCAAGGTAATTCTCTATGATAGTTATCTGATCTTGGATATGCTCTATATCTTTTTCTAGAACAAGTAACTTCATAGGGTGGCGATTAACCTG
>Ga0115552_1001437_pt1 | contig 13769 bp, 20 predicted proteins | sample COGITO_mtgs_1103_3_FD_87178 | JGI IMG/M metagenome (GOLD analysis project Ga0115552, IMG submission 87178) | Pelagic marine microbial communities from North Sea - COGITO_mtgs_110328 | ecosystem: Environmental > Aquatic > Marine > Epipelagic | place: Germany:Helgoland, sampling site Kabeltonne...
ACGTCTAGCCCACTGTCTATGGGGCATCGCGTACGATACGATCTTCTTCATACCTACAATGGCTAGTGCATACCATTATAAATTTTGGGAGAAACAAGTCGAATCAAAAGAAGAAAACAATCATCTAAACTAATCTGCTGGGAATAGAAAAAAATTCAAATAAGCTCTACAACAGTTGTGGCGGCGCGTTATGAGTATAAACAAAAAATTCCTATGGTGAAATCGTAATTTCAATAGGTTCTGCCGCCGAATTATATTTCGACCAAATATACTGTTTGACTGTCTTTGTTTAAATTCTACTTGTTAAGCTTACAAAACAAATCTTTTTGATCGTTTCGAGGCTACTACTAGGTTTTCCTTAAAGCAAAATTTAAAATAATTTAAAATAATTGGGCGGATTATTGTGGAACCCTTTCCACTCTCACATAACATATTACACTGAGGTGATTAAAATTCCACTGGTAATCAAAAAAAAATCAAATATTGCTTGACAACTGTACCAAAGCCAAATATACTCTTGGTATGATTAGATTATATAGAAACGTAAAAAAATGCAAAGACGGCAAAGAATATCTCCTGGACACAGAGAATGATAACAAGCCCGCCGAGTTTAAAACGAAAGAAGAAATCTTTGCGTTATTCCAAGAGGATGGACACATGGTTAATTCTCTTGCTGATTTAATGGAGATGGGAGTACATACAGAAACCACGCCAAATTAATTAAAGTTTATTTAAATTCTGCTTGACATATCAGAATATTAAGACATAGTAGCTATTATGAATAAAACACTAAACAAAGATGGCACTCCTCGTAAGACAGGTAGTGGTCGCAAGAAGGGCGCAAAGTCCTTCGTCAATATAACACTAGAAGAACTGCAAAAGTTCTGCGGTATGGCGGCATCAATTCCAGTAAGTCGGGTGTGGCTTGAGCAGATCGCAAGAGTAGTAGAACCTGCCGCTCCAGTAGAGGCAGAGCCAGAAGCCGAACAAAAAATCACATTCACTCTACACAAGTAATATGAAACCAGAAAATCTTATACACGTTGTGGCTGATATTGCTGAAGCTATTGTTGAACATAGGATGGGCGCACACATTGTGTGGGAAGACAGGGAGGACGGATCAGAAGGTCTCACAGAAGAAGCCCAAGATCTATTTTGCGAAGTGTCTGACATCATAGAACCTATAATACTTAAACACACCAAATAAATACTATGACAACTGAAACCATAAAGGATTTGTCCATCGAAATAGCTTGCCTACTTGACGAACCATCCGAAGTTACGGAGCAGGATTTAATCAAACTACAGGACTTAATCACCAAGCTGGAAAATTCATTTAATCCAACCAAATAAATAGTATGAATAAAACACAAGCATATATAAGAGCATCAAAATTCTACCTAACCGAAGAGCTACCATTGGACTTTTTCGAGTTAGACGAGCAAGAGGTGACGGACTTCATCCGAGACAACAGGTGGCAACCATTTGAAGACTGGGAGCCCCATGGCATCTGGGAGCTCATCGAAGACTTGGCGATAGATATGCTGAAGATTCACGAGCTAGCTACCGTAGCTACGCTTAAGGAGCCTGAGACCTGTGAGTTCTGCGACAGCCCTGACGTATTCCATTGCGGATTGTGCGAGGGTTGCAATTCGGATCAGTATTCAGACGGAGCACGGTGGTAATCATCTCAACTGTTTCCAAAATGGAAAAAACTCAGCTCGCATCCTTCGGGGTGCGGGCTTTTTTTGTGCCAAAAATTTCCTTCGGACGGCAATGCACTACTATGGACAAACTCCGCTCCTAACATTTTATAAAAAAACATTTGACACCCTATTACATATCTGCAATCTCATGCACTGAAGGGGGTGAAAGGGTTTCGATCCTAGATTATCTAGGACACGGGGGTTCAACTCCTCCCACCTCCACCATAACCAACCAACCAATAAAAATATGATACACGAAAAAACACACGGGGTATTCCACCACCCAGAAACAATTGTAATTGCAATTGGAAAAAATAACTGCATCAAAGAGCAATACTTTGGTCATCTATTGCAGGGCGAAAAGTATATTCTTAGGGATGAGCTACGGGAGAAACTTGAACCCGAAGAGATTGAAACTCCCAAGGAGCGAAGCAAGTCTGACATTCTGGACTTTATGATCAATGAAAACATCTCTTGGGATATCATTGGTCATCCATCAGAGGGCGATGCGGTTGTAGAGTTCTACAACGATGCAACGTCATTGATTATCTCATCCTACCCATACGAGGACAGGCGGTCAGTGCTTGAGGGTCTTGAGTTCATCATGGACATGAAGGAGTTATTGGGATAATTACCATGCTTGCATTCGAGGAAGACCACGCTGCAAAGTATGGACTTAAGGAGGCAATAATTCTGCATAAAATTATCTACTACGTTCTACTGAACGAAAAAGATGGAAGAAACTATCACAAGGGAAAACATTGGACGTTCAACTCCAGAGAGGGTTGGCGTTCAATCTTTCCATTCTTCTCCGATATGCAGATATGGAGAACCCTTAAGAACCTTGAGAAGCAATCCGTATTGGTTAGCGACTCATTTAATCGAATGGCTTACGACAAAACTCGTTGGTATAGCCTTTCTACTAGCATACTGAATGAAGTGAAGCAGGATAAGAGATGGACAAAAGCCGTTTACAAATCTGTAAAAGCCAGTAACAAAACTGCAACAACCCATAACAAAACTGCAACACCAATACCAGTATACAATAATAATACAATAAATATAGCACCCTTCTAATTATGAGCCATTTCTACAACTGCGACAACGAACCCTTTCTAACGAAAGCCGCAACACCATCACAAGCCAAGAAAATCGGTGCTTATCCATCGGTGACAACTGTCATGGGTATTATCAAGGATCCATTTTTGGATGGCATCTGGTCTCCAGAGCAATACATTAAGCTAGCTAGGGAATTTCCCGATGCTAGTCAGCGAGAGATTGAAACACGTAAGTATGGTATGCGTATTTCTCCCATTGACGGTGAAGAGATAACATCCTCTGAGTTCGGGACAACCGTTCATGGTCGATTGGAGGATCACACGAATGCTATTATAGCTAACAAGAAACCCAAGATGAACTCCGAATGGGATGAGTGGGCTGAACCCTTCATTAAATACATTAACGGTGAACGAATCGAACCCGTAGCCAGTGAGTTAATTACTTGGGACGAAGAGATTAAGGTTGCTGGCTCAGTGGACTTCATTGGCAAGCTAACTGATGGTAAGTATTTCATGGCTGACTACAAGTGCCGTGACTGCAAGGGTCGTGGTGGTAAGTTCTACGAGAAGAAGGACTGCACTCAGCTAGCTATCGAGAGTTGGATGCTAGCTAGGATGTGGGACTTAGAGTATCTACCTACAATCATGAGTGTGTGCGTGGATATTAGATCCAAGAAGCATTATCACAAGGAGTGGACTTGGAAGCAAATGCAGAAGGGCATTGAACGCTTCAAGCTAACCTCCGAATTATATTGGATGGACTTCATGAATGTCTAGTGAAAGCTTATCTAATAAAGTATAGGGAGTTCGGTAGGGACTTTGTTCACGGGACTTGGAAGATAGCTAACTCGGAGGCGAACGCCATCAAGTTTGCTTTTGGCAAAGCCAGAAAAGGCAAAGAAACTACTATGGCGACTAAGCGTAACCTAATCATAACAATAACCGATATAGAAAAACATGAAGTATCTAAAGCATTCCCAATTAGCCCAATACCGAAACGAGAATCTACCAAAGGAGTGTCCAGTGATGAAGACTGGATGCTTTAATCCCTGTGTGGATCACAATCATGTGAGTGGTATGGTTCGCGGAGTTATATCAATGGAGGGCAACACCTTCTTGGGTCGTGTTGAGAATAGCTTTAGACGCTTCGGCACAAGCTCCGAATTGAGCTTATCGGAAGTGCTAAGAAACATTGCGGATTACTTGGATCAAGGTGATACAGATTACCTTCATCCAGTGGGATTAAAGCAATTAGCGTCTAGGTTTAATCGCTTAGTTCTTGAGGATCAGGTGTTTGCATTAAAAATGCTAAAAGCGAAAAAAAGTGAAATAAAAGCTTGCACTAACTCAAAACAGAGAACATCTTTATATCGTAAACTTATTACTAATGGAAAATAAAAACATACTATCAGAAATCCAAACGGAGTTAAAAGCTCCCAAAGGACAACGCAATAACTTTGGCAACTACGCATACCGCAGTGCCGAAGATATTTTAGAGGCTGTAAAGCCCCTACTTAAAAAGCACAATTGTGCGTTAATTCTTAGCGATGATGTCGTAAGCATTGAGGGTCGTGTATATGTAAAATCGATTGCAATGTTATTGAGCGACGGCACAAGAATCGCTGACTCCGTGGGGTTTGCTCGTGAAGCAGAAACAAAAAAAGGTATGGACGAAAGCCAAATTACTGGTAGCTCCTCATCCTATGCTCGAAAGTATGCTCTCAATGGACTGCTTTGTATCGACGACTGTAAAGACGCGGATGCTACAAACAAGCACGGAAAAGACTCTCAAGCTACCAGCAAGGCAGCTACAAACAACAACCTAATATAGGGAACTAGAAAAAATGGAAAAATACGATAACACAAACCGCGGAGCTATGTTTAAAAACGACCGCAAGAAAACTGAAACCCATCCAGACTTGGGTGGCACAATCGATGTGGGCGGCACTGAATATTACATCAACGCTTGGAAGAAGGAATCCAAGGCGGGTGTTCCGTTCTATTCGCTTTCAGTTAAGCTAAAGGAGCCCAAGGAGGCTGTAGCTAGCGAATCACCCTTTGAATAATCTGCTAGGGGTAGTAGAGGCGTAGTAACTAAGGGGCGGGGTTTTGGTATTCCCCGCCCCTTTTTACAACAACAATTAAATATAAAGAATAATGATTTCATCAGATATATCTACATTACCATCAAGTGGTAAAATGACAAACTTTAATACAGGTGCAGTTAGGGACGCAATGATGGGCAAAGGACTTCCATCCCTAATCCCAACGTGTGCTCTTAAATCCCTAGCTAAACGCTTTGAGGACGGAGCTATTAAATACGGCAGGGATAACTGGCAGAAGGGCATTCCGCTCTCACGATACTGTGATGCCGCAAACCGACACCTATGGGCATTGTGTGATCAAAAGACAGACGAGGATCACTTCGGTGCTGTTCTTTGGAACATCGCTTGCTGGCAGGAAACAAAAAGAAGGATTGACTTGGGACTATTACCAGAGGAACTTAACGACATTTAATATGAAGGATTACATTGATAACTACAGGGAAGCATACGACAGAGAGTTCTCGGAGGACGGTGATGAGGATATCCGCAAGAACTTCTGGAAGATGGCACGCAGGGATATCATACGTGCAAAACGCACTGGGTTAATACAGGAGATCTGTGTTGAGGATTACATACAATCCAACTACAGACCATACTCAAAAATCTCAGAAAAAACTCGTAACATAATTGAAAAGAGCATTGATATTCCAGCGGCACTACTATCGGATCATTTAAAGGTATCCATTTCAGCAATCAGACAAATAAGGAATAAATATAAAAACAAATAGTTATAAAACTAAACCCCAATAAAATACCATGAACGAACTAAACGCAATCGAGGCAGAGGAATCCGTATTAGCAAGCTGCATATCAGAATCAGATGGATCATTATACGATGAGCTATCGGATATTATAACCAAGGATGACTTCTCCAGTGGGAAGAACTCGGCTATATTCAGTAGCATTGGCAAAGTTATTAACAATAATGATGAAGTAAATGAGGTAAACGTAGCTAACCAGCTTCGCAGTAATAATATGCTGGATGATGTGGGTGGTGTTATTCGTATTATGACACTAATGGACTCCCCGTGTACTCCGCTGGCTGGGCGTGCTGCTGCAAAAATTGTTCTAGGTAAGAGCAGGGCTAGGCAATTATCTAGACACTATAGAATGCAGTTGGAATCCTTGAATGAAAACGTGGACTCCACTGACGTAGCTTCAAAGACTGAGGCAGAAATTCGTAAAATTATGGATTCAAGTAAAGAATCCGACAACACATTGTCCACTGCGGCTTGCGATCTAAAGAAGAGGCTACATAGCATTAGTGACGGGACTTACGTATCAAAGAAAATATCCACTGGTATACCGCACTTGGATGACAAGCTCGATGAGGGCGGCATCGCACAGGGAGAAGTGTGCGTTATAGCCGCACCAACTTCATGTGGAAAATCCCAGTTGGCTTTGAACTTTGTTCTTAGGAACTCTATATCGAGTAACATACCATCAGCTATCTTTAGTTTTGAGATGCCAGCAGAGCAATTAACCAAGAGGATGACTCAAACCTGCTCCGCTGTTAATCTAAAGAAATACGTAGATAAGACTATTACTCCCCACGAATCCACCCTAGTGGACAACGCTATTGATAAGATTGGTGAGGCTCCAATTTACACTGTTCACCATGTCCGTGGTATCGACGATCTTCGCTCGAAGGCTAGGTCACTCAAAAGAAAGCACGACATAAAAATTATCGTGGTGGATTACTTGCAACTAATACCATTCAACCCAAAGATGAGTAAGCATGAGGGCATCTCACAGGCATCACACGGCATTAAGCAGATGGCAATGGAGTTGGACGTAGCCGTAATTCTCTTAGCTCAGATTAACAGGACTGGTGCTATGCGGGATTCTGGGCTAGTTCTCTACGACCTAAAGGACTCTGGGGATATTGAGAATGACGCGGACATAGCTCTACTGATGTGGCCGAAGGGTGGTGACATTGACACTTGTAGAACCATTGATCCAAATGGAGTTAGCTACCTAGAGATGGACTACAACGTAGCCAAGAACCGAGAGGGCGAGCGTGATCTAAAGGGACGCTTCAAGTTTATCAATCACATCGGACGCTTTCAGTAGCGATTACTATGGACATTCCTATGAATAATTCTTTACAACCGCAACTACCACACGATTACTTACTTCACCTTCTTTGAACTTATCAACTCCTCCATCAGTGAGCAACAGCATCCCGTTGGATGCCTTTGTCTCCTTATAAAAAATATGATCCCCAACATTTGCGTAAAGCGTTTTAACTTTTGCGACGGAGTGCGTTAGCCCGTGATCGCATAAAATTTTTACTGCTGGATCGGCTAATGAAATTGATGGAATTAGGGTAGATAGGACGAGTAATAGTATTTTCATCCCTCTATATTAAACCAACAGAGGAACAAAAGATATAGAGTGAATCACGTATAAATCACAACTAAAACACCTATGGTAACAACAATAAGAGAACTAAGCGATATACTTCTTGCAATAAAGGAGGACTTCGCCTACATTAAGAATGAGAACCTTCGACTACAGGAGGAGAACAACCAACTAAAACAGGCAATAGCCGCACTAAATAAGGAACCAACAAACTCACTATGACCGATAAAAAACCAGTTCAAATATTTAAGCCAGACACAGAATCCGTTCTAGTTCGTGGACTCAATGCAATGACTAGATCCTGCGATGTTTTAAGTAAGCAAAACGAGGAACTAAATAAGGACATTGAGGGGCTCAAGAAGAAGATAGCTAGACTACAGGAGCGTGTTCTAGTTGATAGCATAGAGAAGGAATAGCTTGACAAAATCCATGGAATATAAACAATCCATGTTATAATTTAACAATGCCTAGAAACTATAGAAAAGAATACGATAACTACCAGAGCAAGCCCGAACAGCGAAAGCGTAACGATGCCCGAAAGAAGTCCAGACGGAAGATGGTGAAAGCCGTCGGAAAAATGAAACTACTAGGAAAGGACATCGATCACAAAGACCGCAACCCCCGCAACACCTCACGTGGAAATCTCCGTATTCAATCAAAAGCAGTAAACCGTTCTAGGAATAAATAGTTTATCGGTAAGCCAAGCGAGCAATCTTTGGCAGGGTGGGTTTTCGTTCTCTCCCTCCTTTATTAAATCCGATGAGAAAACACAACCTCCTCACTTAGCTAATACTAGGTGGGGAGGCATTTTTCAAATGAAAGCATATAGAAACGAAATGGATAGAACTGGCAGAGCCAGCGAGCAGGGGGCAACCGCTGAAAGTAACTTCAAGAAATCCATAGATGGTTTCTTTGGCTCAAACATTGAGCTAACTGGAGTGCATAATGGGCAGTTTGACCACATAGACTTCCGCTGTAACGTATCGATGGACGTGGATGTTAAGTCCATAAAAGACCCAGAAACCCTGTGGATTGAGTTCAAGGGCATATCGGGGAAGGCTGGCTGGCTATACGGGAAAGCCACCCACTTTGCTTTTGAGCGAAGGGATGAGTTTCAGATTGTATGCAAGGAGGATTTGATCAAACTAGTAGATAGCTTGGTAGATAAGGATGCTCATGTTAGCTCCCCCAAAGCTTGTATGTATAAGATGTACTCAAGAAAGAAATACGGCAGGGATGACCTACTATCCAAGATTCATCCAGATGACCTATACAAGATACCCTATATATTAGTTAGCAAGAATGCGTCGGACTCTACTTCTGTCTCGGTGGTCGGCGATACGTTACATCCCGATACAACGGTTTTTCTCTGAGTCGAGATAACTTTTCCTCGGTCTCAACACCGCGACCCTCTGCCCAATAGTATAGCTTACCAACGAATGGCACGTACTTAACGCTACGCATATCTTGGATTCTCTCCATCTCCTGTGCATCCTTGAATACATCACTCATCATCCCGAATTGGGGTGGTGCAATTGTTTTCAGTGCAGCCGTACCAAGACCCTCTTTTCTAACTTGAACAGTTGTGTACTTGGTAATGCCAAAGATTCTCAGGAGTGTATTCCACATGAAGTCCTCCTCATCGATCTCTCGGTTGAATATAATCGACTTAAGAACATCTGAGCTACCATTAGCTAAGGTAGAAAAGGCTAAGATTTTCATCATATCAGTGGATGCCTCTCCAATCATCTTTGGATTTTTGGTGGCAATGCCCTGCATTAACTTTGTCCATACTCGCTCACGAACAAAGTTAAACTGCTTAATGGTATAGGACTTTAGGCTATACATAATGCGAAGGTTTGGATTTCCCGCATAGGCTTCTGGCATCTCGGTAAGAGATATGGGTGCTACATCAGCAAGATTATTGTATATAGCCTCGATAACGTACTCACTCTTTACACCATTTTTTAGGTCAGCTATTGTCTTGTATGCATCATTTCCCTGCACCCTCTTGAGCCTAGCTAGGGTTTTCTTGTAGCTATTGGTGTTCTGTCCAGCTTTAGCACCCTTGGTTAGAACTTTGTGCGTGGCATTAATGTTTGTGTTCTTAGCAAGGCGATCCATTGCCGTTAAACCCGTCCATTTAAAGACATTATTCACGCTATTGGAGAACATACCACCACCCTGCTTGCTATCAATCTCAACCATATTCTTGGCTATGCCCAAGTCCTCAACTGTAAGATCCTTGCGTCCCAGTGCGGCTTCCACCGTGGGGATCAAGCCATTCTGAACCATCGTAAAGTAAAAGTCACCCAACTGAGTGAGAGTTGATCCCACATTACCCATCGTAGCTAGGTAGCCCATGTTCTTGGCTCCCTTAATAAATCCATACTGAGCACCGTGGCTCCCGAATCGTGCATCTATAGCACCCCGAATGAGGTTAATCTGATCGTCCCGCAGCCTTCCCTCACTGGCCATCTTATCCATAACCTCACCCAACCTACCAGCCACTGGATCAGCACCCTGTGTCTTGCCAGACGCAGAGTCCCCAATGAGCTTCTTTGTCTCGATGGCATTAACCATCTTATCTATGTAGTTATCTAATGCTACTTCTGGATCAGCGTAGTATTTCATTTGGGGCTCATCGATAAAGTCCGTAATCCGCTCCTTCATGTTGCTTGGAGCACTCAAGCCACTGCGATACATATTGGATCTAGCTAGCTTCTCAAACATCATTTGACGCTCAATGTCCGATAGGGTTTGCCCCGTTGTCTTCTCGTAGCGTCGAATCTCTTGGTCAACAATACCAGTCTTCTGACCGTAGGAAGCTTTGAGTCCATTTAAATCTTGGACTAACCTTGGGAAATAATTCTCAATGAAGTTCTTGTCTAAACCCAAATCCTCATACTCACCCTTGATTCGATCAAGTACACTGCGAACGCCCTTATAGTCCTCGGTCATGCCATACTTCTGCAAGATTCTCATACCATCATTGGACAGCCCGCGTGCCATCTCCTCGTCACTTGCTGTTCTGGGTTTCTGGCGGCGAATGTTATTATCCTTTAAGCTATACTCACCATTATTCCCAGTGGCTGACTTGACCCCATTTTTGTCCCAGATTGCTATAGTGCTTAGGCCATCTGCCTTGGTCTCCATCAGCATTGCACCATCAAACCCAAGGTCACTAAGTGCCTTTGTGGTTATCGCGTTCTCGATGAACCTAAACTCACCAGAAGCTATTTCCTCTTGGGTATAGCCGTAGTCACCTTCCCACTCTTTGTTCTTACGAAGCTTAGCCATTAGCTTACTTACGTGATCTGGGTTTGTTGGATCCCAAACATTCTTAGCATTTAGATACACGGGCATTATGCTCAATGCAAAGTTTCTTTCAAATGTTTCGGGGAGGACTCCAGTCCTTTCTTTTACGTAGCCATCCTCCCTTGTTAATCTGGATAGATTGTTGTCGAGCTCTCCGTAATCCACCTTCTTATCTTGCTGACTAAATTCCTCGTAGTATTTTTGCAGTCTATCGTCCGCATCCTTACCGTCTCTGTAGCCAGTTTTATGAGCGGCCATCTGCTCAGCTAGCTGTGGGTTCGTTGCAAAGTACAGCCAGTTTGGTGTAGACGAATCTTGGTCTAAATTTTTCTTGGAAGTAAACTCATCGAACTCTCCCTTCGTGCCGTGGTACAATACCATGGGCTCACCGTCATCATGAATTAATTGACCCTTGCCCATCCACTTTCTAAAATTAACTGATGCAGTTGACCTATCTAACTGACTCTTGCGTGCTGCTTTAGCTCCAGACTTAATTTGCTCTGGTGTAGCTGGCTTTGCTTTAGCAATCTTAACTGGCTTCTTCCTAGATATGGCACTGGCTACCTGCTGGGGGTTTAGGCTCCTTAATTGACTTGCGTCATAGGATTTCATTCCACCCGCATTGTAGTTAATTTTGTCAGCCAAGGATGACTGGGGCTCTTCGGCTGCTTGACGATCACTCTCCTCCCGCTCAGTGGTGTACTCCATTTTTGCAATGAAGTCCAGTTCCTTCTGCTGTATCCTATCTGCCTGTGCCTGTGGATCATTGGCAATTCTCTTAAGCTGAGAGACCTCCTGCTTATATTTAGCCATCCGCTTCTCAATTGCATCCTCAGTAAAAGCCTCTGACTTATCCTTTAGTGCTTTTCTTTTCCTGTCCGCTACAAACTTTGAGATCAACTTGTTATACTCATCGACGGATAGTAGATCCTTGAGATTAACTTTCTTATCGGGAACTCCAAGAGTTTCCCCCATGAATTGATCTGCGTATGTGCTGTGGAAGTCGCCCTTTTTCGTTTTACCCTTGGGTTTTCCGACCACCATTAAGTCCAGCCATCCGTAATCGTTTTCTTTATAAAAATTATCCCTAAGTGAATCTAAGTCTAAGTTTAATCCACGAAGAAACTGCCTAGTGGGAGTGTCATTGGTTTTTTGTGAAAACTTATCAATGTAATTTAGTAGTCCTTTTCTGGGTGGAGGGGATCCATCCCCTTCGTCCCTGAAGGAATCAAAGGATTTGTATTTATTTAAATTATCTATTCCAGCTTTCGCCTCCTTATTGGGATTACTGCCAATACCCTCAATGAATGCATCCCTAAAAGCATCGTAAGTTTTATACTTGGATTTCATTGACTTGGCAAATCCATTGAATACGCTTTTATTAAAGGTGTGCATTGTAGCACTTCCAGAAAAAACAAATATGTAGTCGGATTCCTCGGCATACTTATTCATTGCCGTAGAGTTATCTAACTTGTCCTTGCTTCCGCTCATCCAAAAAACGCCCTTCTTGGTGAAGGCGAATGATGGTCCCCCATCCAGATCAAAGTCTCCATTTTTTCCAACGCCCAACTGATCCGCAGCAAAGAATGCTACCCTCTTATTGTTGTTAATAACGTCATCCATGATGGCACTTATATCTATCTTGTTCTTCTTTGTTATAAGTGACAATGGTAATGGCTTGTCTGGAAAAATGTTGTCCTGCATCTCACTATAGTCCGCTTGCTGGAACCTAGTGCCACGAACTGGCGAGCCCATCCCAGTTATTTCCCCATTGGATAGCTGGCTCGCTTGAGATGAACTCATAACTCCAGTAAGACCCTCTGCACTGCCAGAGAACCTAGCAAATGCATTTAGCTGATCAATAACTTCTGCATCCGTTTCAGCCTCCTTAAATACGCCAGACACACCTAGCTTCTGCATCACTTGGTTTATCCAGACCTTAATACGTGTCCTTGTGTTTACGTCCAGCGTCTCGTACTGGCTAGCTAGCTCGCCAACTGTCTGTGCCAGAAACTCTTCGTTCTGCACATTGGAATCATACTGAGAAACAAATCCCTTTAGCTGCTCGTTGATAGATGATCCAGATACAGTAGCACGAATGACACTATCAAACATATTGCGAGTCATGCTCTGCAATTCTACATCGGTCTTTACGGCTTGCCCTAATACGGCATGAAAATATTCGTGTGCAACGGTTGTTGTATCCGCTTCAGTGGCACTAATAGCTATTGTATTGGTGCTTGGATCGTAATAAGAGTTACCAGACTCAACAACTTGAATCCTAGTCTTCAGACCAGAGGACTCAAGTGCCTTGCGTGCCAACCCGATCTGCTCATTGATGGTTTGTGCATTTTCATTGGTAGTGTCCAGCAATTGCTCACTAGCGGATCGCGTGACCTCTGGCTGAAGCTGTGCTTTCTGCTCTAGGTCTTTTTGAACACTACTGGGCAGGGGTGCAGATAGTTCATTGGCATTAGCTAGTGCCTGTGAAAGTATTTTGTAATCCTCTGGGCTCTTCTTCTTGAGCTCAAGCATTTTCTTACTAAAGGGAGATGTTGCATCCTTGAACTCCTTTAGCTTTAGTCCAGTATTCATCTCGTACCTACGAAACTCACGAACAACTTCTTTGCCAGCTCGACCCAGCCTTTGGCTAAGGGGTGTGAGTGTCTTGGATATAAAGTTAGACATACCCTTGGGATCGGTGATTTGTGCTTCCCGATACCCATCGGCTTCTGGCACACCATCATTCTCCATTGCAATTGCCGCAAACTTGCTACCGATGTCCTCATCTATAACATCCTTTGCGTTGATACTTCCGTCCTTAACGCCCGCTTGCAGTCTGTCCGCTTGGGTAACAGCTCGCTCTACTGTATCAATACCAGCATTTACACCACCACCAACTAGGAAACCAATCAATGCGGACTCTGCCATTCCCTGCGTGATGGGACGCTCTGGATCATACTTACCAACGTAGCTAGCTATGCTATTAATGATACCCGACTGAGCAACTTCCGTAGCTGCTTCACCAGCACCCGCCATAGCATACTGAGAAATGCGTTGCATTACCTGACCCGCAGGTATAGCCCCTCCCTTAAATGCACCGAGGATAACTCCAGCACCAAGCTTTTCTGCCATTGCAATGGGGATAGCACCAATAGCACCAACCTTATTGCTCTCGGACATCTGCTCATCTGTGGCTGTCTCCGATGTAACGCCCT
>Ga0115552_1001464_pt1 | contig 13681 bp, 14 predicted proteins | sample COGITO_mtgs_1103_3_FD_87178 | JGI IMG/M metagenome (GOLD analysis project Ga0115552, IMG submission 87178) | Pelagic marine microbial communities from North Sea - COGITO_mtgs_110328 | ecosystem: Environmental > Aquatic > Marine > Epipelagic | place: Germany:Helgoland, sampling site Kabeltonne...
AGCTCACAACCAAATATTTTATTGAGTTGGGCACTCTGCAAAATAGGTGTGCAGTGGATGTAGGGCACTATCCGCTCATGGGCTTGCTGGATATCTTCGATAGTTAATTTCATGAGAGTAGTTTAGCTCAGTTGCAGGGTCACTAGCGACTAAAACTATTGATAGGCGAATAGGTAATTTGCCATATACTTAGGGTATGTTTGTCGCACATCGACCTAATGTTTGCCAAGGAGTAGAGAGTTGTAATGGATAAAATCGAATACTGGTTAACCCTGCCGATCATTCAGGTCGGAGACTTTACGCTTCGGCTTGCAGACCTTGCATCAGCAATGGGTATTATTGTTCTTACAGTCATTATTTCAAAAATTCTGACTCGAGCAGCCACGCTTGCGGGTGAGCGCACTCGCGCTCAAGATCAAAATATTTATGTTGTTAATAGGGTCCTTAAATATTTAGTCTATGCCTTAGGCACAGTGATGGCCCTGTCGGAGCTGGGGTTTAGCTTTGATAAGTTAGCCATTATCGTAGGAGCATTAGGTGTCGGTATTGGGTTTGGCCTCCAGTCTATTGTTAATAATTTTGTTAGCGGTATTATCATTCTGTTCGAAAAATCTCTGCGAGTTGGAGATTTCATTGAGCTACCCAATGGTTTATTGGGAGAGGTACGCGAGGTCAATATTCGCAGCACGCTGATTCGTACTTTGGATAACGCTGATATTCTCGTCCCCAATTCAGACTTTATTACTAATCAAGTCAACAATTGGACCCTCAATGATGATGTTAGACGCTTTAATATCCACTTTAGTGTTGCCTATGGCAGCGATCTAGAACTGGTGCGAAAGGCTGGGCTTGAGGCCGCAGATCAGGTCCCACTCACCATTCACCGAGACAACCTTATGCCGGATATCTTAATACGTGAATTGGCTAATTCGGGCATAGAGTGTTCACTATCAGTATGGACTGAAGGTGACCTAGTTAAGCGACCAGGTCTAGTCACTTCCACCTATCTAACATCTATTTACAACAGCCTTGCAGCTCACGGAGTGGAAATCCCCTTCCCACAGATGGACGTGCATATGCGAGACTAGTTAATCCTGAATCCATAAAAAAGCCGCTCACTGGAAGCGGCTTTTTTATTGGCAACAGAGTCTATTTCTGAAGATCACGACCGCGGTTGGCAGCAATCCTTAAGCGCAGCGCATTAAGTTTAATAAAGCCTTCAGCATCCGCTTGATTGTAGGCCCCGCCATCATCATCAAAAGTGGCAATAGTCTCATCAAACAGGCTATCAGACGCAGATTGGCGGCCAACCACACTGACACTACCCTTATAGAGCTTTACTCGCACATCGCCGTTTACTGCCTCCTGACTTTGATCAATTGCAGTTTGCAACATCAAACGCTCTGGAGCCCACCAGTATCCGTTGTATATAAGTTTGGCATAACGTGGCATCAACTCATCTTTAAGGTGAGCAACCTCTCGATCCAGGGTCAGGGATTCGATGGCACGATGGGCTTTCATCATTACAGTACCCGCTGGAGTCTCGTAGCACCCCCGTGATTTCATACCTACATAACGATTCTCAACGATGTCTAATCGACCAACACCATTAGCACCAGCAATCTGGTTTAAGTGCTCGATAACCGTTGCCGGTGACATTGATACGCCATCAATAGCGACAATATCGCCCTTCTCATAGCTAATGGTCATGAACGTTGCTTCATCAGGTGCATTTTCTGGCGAAACGGTCCAGCGCCACATATCCTCTTCAGCCTCTGACCAAGGATCCTCTAAATTACCACCCTCGTAGGAGATGTGAAGTAAGTTCGCATCCATGGAAAAAGGTGAATTTTTTCCGCGCTTCATTTCTACGGGGATGTTATGAGTCTCACAGTACTCCATTAATTTATCCCGCGAATTTAGATCCCATTCACGCCATGGAGCGATGACTGTAATACCTGGCTTAAGCGCATAGGCTCCCAGTTCAAAACGAACTTGATCATTACCTTTTCCCGTTGCCCCGTGGGAAATTGCCTCAGCCCCAGTTTCATTAGCGATTTCGATCATCCGCTTAGCTATTAGGGGTCGAGCAATAGAGGTACCCAATAGATACTCGCCCTCGTAAATAGTATTCGCGCGAAACATGGGGAATACATAATCTCGGGCATACTCTTCCCGTAGATCTTCTATATAGATCTCCTGGACCCCAAGGGCTTCAGCTTTTGCGCGAGCTGGCTCAACTTCTTCACCCTGACCAATGTCCGCGGTAAAAGTGACGACTTCGCACTGATATTCTTCTTGCAGCCACTTCACAATAACCGAGGTATCTAACCCACCTGAGTATGCTAAAACTACTTTGTTAACTGATGACACCTGATTTCAACCTTGTATGGATAGTAAAGATCGCGGATTTTACCTGAACCCGCGTTTGGATTCACTGTTTGTCTACGTTTGGGTATATAACTTATTGATCAAAGGGATTTCAGCTGCGTCGAATAGCCGTAAATCTTGGGCAAAAAATTTGTGCAAATCTGCTTTATCTGGAAAACCATAATAGCAGCCCTCACCATTTGGAGGAGTCGTCGTTATCTGATCTGTTCGTACCAACTCATCCACCGCGGCACCAATCTCCAGACAGCCATCACGGTACAGCTTCAAAACGTTCAGCGTGTAGGAAAGTGACATATTTAATGGAATTGACGCCTTCGCAATGATTGCGCCACTATCTATGGTGCAATCGCTAATTCTGTGCAGGGTTGAGCCGATTAAAGAGTCCTCATTGAGCATGGCTCTGAAACTTGCCATAACGCCTCGATAGTCAGGTAAGAGACCTGAATGCAGATTAATCACCCCATGTTTGGGCAGGTTAATGACGTGGTCATGAAGAATTAAACCAAAACGCACCGAAATAATAAGATCCGGTTCAGTAGCCGCTATTTTTGCCACTGCTTGTGGAGTATTAACCTGATTATCACAGTCAATGAAATTCTCTAAAGTGCATCCCATAGACTGGGCTAACGCACAAAAGGTGGGTCGACCATCGTTGAGTAAATTATTTTCAAAGTTTGCTAACTCAATTAGTGGTTCAGGTCGTCGTTTATCAGCACCCACCTTTTCTGAAATGAATACCGAGATATTTTGTCCCTCGAGTATCCGAATTAGGTGACTAAGCGCCAAATGGCTCGCTAAATCTCGATTGACTAGCAGTGTTATGTTCATATCATGACTAATCGTTTATTGTTTGAAGTTAGTTTTTCACAAAACCTATTATGAAGCTATGGTTTGCGGTAGCATTCACATGTTAACAATGGAGCTCAACATAATGGATTCAATCACAATCATTCGGCCTGATGACTGGCATCTCCATCTGCGAGATGATCAGGCTTTAGTGACCTCGGTTCCTGCTGCAGCAAGAGGATTTGGTCGCGGCATTATCATGCCTAATCTTACCCCTCCGGTCACCAAAGTTGCTCTAGCTAGTGATTATCGCGAGCGTATTCTTGCCCAGCGACCAGAAGGTTCAGATTGGCAGCCATTAATGGTGCTCTATCTTACCGACAACACCAGCCCTGATGAAATTTATGCCGCTGCTGAGAGTGGTTTTGTACATGGCTGCAAATATTATCCTGCTGGCGCCACCACCAACTCTGATTCTGGCGTTACGGACCTTAACAACATGCACTCAGTGTTCACAGCCATGGAAGAAGTCGGCATGGTGCTACAAATGCATGGTGAAGTTACCTCACCAGACATTGATATATTTGATCGCGAGGTAGTATTTATCGAACGCCATTTGCGATCATTGGTAGACCAATATCCGAATCTCAAAGTTATTTTAGAACACATTACTACTGAGCAGGCTGCTGACTTTGTAATGAGTGCGAGTGATAATGTTGGTGCGACCATTACTCCACAGCATTTACTCTATAATCGAAACCATATGCTGGTGGGCGGTATTCGTCCGCACCTATTTTGCTTGCCCATATTAAAAAGAGACATTCACCAACAGGCCCTAATCAGCGCTGCTACCAGCGGCAACCATAAATTCTTTTTGGGTACCGACTCAGCACCTCATACTAAGGGTGCAAAAGAGAGTGCCTGCGGTTGTGCCGGCTGCTTTAGTCATCACGCAGCCATAGAGCTATATGCTGAAGTGTTTGATCAAGCAGGTGCAATGGATAAATTAGAGGCCTTCGCCAGTATCAATGGCCCGGATTTCTATGGTCTTCCCCATAACACAACAAACATTGTGCTTAACCGTCAGTCATGGCTACTTCCGGAGAGCCTTCCTTTTGAAGATACTGTGCTAGTGCCATTGGGTGCAGGCACCACATTAAAATGGAAGCTAGCTGAATGATGGAGAATCTCCAAGAGAGCTCTGACACTTTTATGGCGCAACGCTTTCGTGGATTTTTACCGGTGGTGGTTGACGTTGAAACCGGTGGTTTTGACTCTCATAGAAACGCCCTACTTGAAGTGGCTGCAGTTTTGTTAGCAATGGACGGTCAGGGCAATTTACAAATTAAAGAAAGCTATAGTAAGAATATCGAACCTTTCCCTGGCGCCATTGTTGAAGAGTCCGCGCTAGAATTTACCGGTATTGATATCTATGACCCAGAACGCATGCCCGAAGAAGAAGGCGAAGCTCTGCGGGAGATTTTCCAACCCATTCGACGTGAAGTATCGATTACTGGTTGCACTCGCGCCGTAATGGTTGCCCACAATGCCCATTTTGATTTAGGTTTTATCAATGCTGCGGTCAATCGCGCTAATATCAAACGCAACCCGTTCCATCCATTCTCATGTTTTGACACCTCTGGCCTAGCCGGGCTTGCCTATGGGCAAACTGTTTTGGCTAAAGCCTGCAAAGCTGCAGGTATCGACTTCAATAATAACGACGCGCACAGTGCACTCTATGACACTGTTAAAACTGCTGAGTTATTCTGCGGTATTGTTAATCGCTGGAAAGAGTTGGGTGGGTGGCCACTCAAGCCTTAACTTTTGACTACCCTCTAAATCGATAAATGACCTATCCCCTTCTTCTATTAACTTAGTTAGCACGGCTACTCTGTCTTGAAGTTGCGTAAAGTCTTCTGGTAATCGAAGCCCCCCTAACTCATCACTCATTAGCCATCCTTAGCCAGAAGACCTATTTATGGCGGTACAATTATTATTTAACCTTTTAACGCTGATGAACCTTCCAGCGATATTCCGCAATTACACCCGTCGTATCCACTGCCTTACCGTCGATATAAGCAGGCGTAAAACGCCATTCTGATACAGCCTTTTGTAACGCTTTTTTTGCTAACCTACCAGACCCATTAACGACTTTTACATCATCCGTCAAACCTAATTTGGTAATAGTGTATACCACCTCGGCCCACCCATTCCTGCCAATATGGCCAGGAAGATTTTTAAAGATCACTTCGTAAGGTGTATTTTTATTTCCGCTAGTTTGTGAATCAATTGAGACACTGTAAGACGCGGCCAACGCCGGCTCATTGAGCCGATCATATACTGTTACCAAGAATCCTCGAGCATATTTAGAAACAATAGGACTATCAAGAGCATTTTTTAGGTAAGGAATTGCTTTTCTGTGCTTTCTAATCGCCAATTGGTTTTTCGCCAACCTTAAATTGGCCTTTCCATAGCCATCAGATGAACGTCCTAATTGCTCTAAAAAAATTTCACTTGCCAGCTCAGCATATCTACTAGATGCCCGAAGTCTTCCTTTGGTATTTAAATATGACACCGCCTCTTCTGAAATTTGAAGGCAAAATTCAGCATAACCCAAGGATTCTCTCCCTACCTCATGAGCATAAATATCTGATGCTCTTTTATAATTCTTATTAATATATCTATTTTCATGTTCTTCATTTGCTAAATCCATTAGCAAATCAATTAGCTCAATTGATTCATCTCCGTGCAATTCTTCAGACAATTTAAGAGCTCGCTGCAAAAACTCATAACGGTCTCCAGATAATCGAGGATGGGACATCGCTAAGTTATGTGTAAGAAAAATAATATTTGGGTTTGAATCTTCGAAGATCAATAATCCAGCATTTAGTGCATCTTGGGCGCAGGTAATTCTTTTTTGACCGTAGGAACTAGCGTTTTTAAAACATGTTTGAGCTGCATTAAATTTTTTGATGTTGACGGTTTGAGTCGTATCGGAAAAACTAGGTATAGCAACTACAATTAAAAAAAATGAAACCCAATTCATATGATTACCCCTACTTAAACCCTAGACCAACTATGCAAAAATGTCTAGATAGGAAAGAATTAGATGGCGATCTTTCTTTTATGGTTACAAGTTCTAACCGAATAGACGCTTTTAAAACGCTTTCATAATATGCTGAGGAATAAGGGTTAAGCTAAAACTATCAAAATCGCTAGCTAACACTTTAATAATAAGCACTACTAAATACTTGATACCTATTTGAAAATTGGATCTTAAACTAAACATCCTGAGGTTTAACCCAAAATTCAGCATTTTCGATGCCTGCGGCCTCTGCGTCAAACTTAGGATCAAACCCGTCTTTGAGTTGTGCCTCATAGTCTTTTAGCGCTAACAAAGCCGGTCGTTGCAAAATCAAGATCGCTATAATATTCAACCAAGCCATAGCGCCAACGCCAACATCACCGAGAGCCCATGCTAGGTCGGCAGACTTAATACCGCCGTACATGACAGATGTCAGCACCAACCATTTTAAAAATATCATTAACCAAGGGCGGTGCACCGCGCGATTGATATAAGTGACATTTGTTTCAGCGATATAGTAGTAAGCCAAGATAGTCGTGAATGCGAAGAAGAACAGTGAAACTGCCAACAGACTGGCACCCAAACCTGGCAGTATGGTTTCAAAAGCGCTTTGAACATAAATAGGCCCTGCTTCTACGCCGGCCAGTCCTGTATACAACATAACTCCGTCGGGTCCCTGCACATTATAGAGGCCAGTAAGCAAGATCATAAATGCTGTGGCAGTGCAGACAAACAACGTATCAATGTAAACCGAGAAAGCCTGCACCAACCCCTGCTTAGCTGGATGTGAAACTTCCGCCGCGGCTGCAGCGTGAGGAGCTGTGCCCTGACCCGCTTCATTGGAGTAAATACCTCGCTTAACACCCCACTGGATTGCCATGCCTATAATCGCGCCATAACCTGCTTCTAGACCAAACGCACTATTGATGATCAAGCTAAACATCGCGGGGATTTTCTCGTAATTAGCGCCCATGACTACCAAGGCAATCAAAATATAACCAAGTGCCATGACAGGAACGACGACTTGGGTAAAACTGGCGATGCGGCGAACACCCCCAAACACAATTAAAGCCACGCCGATAGCGATGACAGACGTCCCAACAACAGGGGGTACGCCCCAAGCATTTTCAACGGCTGCGACAATACTGTTGGCTTGAATGCCCGGCAGACAGAAACCAACCGCAATAATGGTACATGCGGCAAATAACCAGGCATACCACTTTTGACCCATGGCTTTCTCGATGAAATATGCTGGCCCGCCGCGGTACATACCTTTTTCATCTTTTTCTTTGTATATTTGTGCCAGTGTTGCCTCTACATAGGCTGTGGATGCACCAAGAAATGCCACCAACCACATCCAGAAAACTGCACCTGGACCACCCATGGCAATCGCCGTTGCGACACCTGCGATATTACCTGTACCAACACGACCGGATAACGAAATTGCTAGGGCCTGAAAGGAAGATACGCCCGCATCGGAGCTTTTCCCTTGGAACATCAGTTTTATCATGTGCCGAAAATGACGAATCTGTAGAAAGCGAGTACGGATGGAGAAATAGAGGCCAGTTCCAAGACAGAGATAGATAAGAGCTGAGCTCCATATAATGCTATTTAGATAATTTACAAATGCTTCCAAAATATTTCTCCGCTTTTTTTATTTGATTCTGTTGCGCATGTTACAGCTCAGTCAAGAACGAGCAAAATATTAAATGCTATTATTGTGCTCCAGTCATAATTCTTTGATCTGAAGTCTCAACGGAATCCCAATATGCGCTTTTGTGTGGTGCAGCATTATTCAGTGCAAGTTGTCAAAAAAAGCACCTGTCATTTCGGCGGTTTTTCTCGTGTCCATATCAATATGACCCAGTATAGTTTCATAAATGGCGCATAGTTGATCTTTTTCATTAAGCATAACAGCGGTGAGATGAATTAGTTTTTTGTTTACTCTATGCAATCTATATCGGGTTACAACAACTTCATCTAACAGGCATTCATTAATATATTTAATGTTGTCTTCAAGCGTGAAGGAAGAAAATCCAGAATCAAAGTATTCTTTTGAAAAACCTAATTCGGTGATGTAAAAGTCTTCAATAGACTCGCCAAATATTTTTGAATAATACAAAACATTCATGTGCCCATTTTGATCACACATATCTTGGGTAATGCGTATGGGTTGGGAGGTGTGAGGAAAAGCACTCTTTATAGTCATAAATAGTTCATCAGTAATAAGTTGAGGATTATTTTTTTTGCAGTGTTAGAGCCAGCTGATAAAGCTGTTTTTTGTCGCCGCCGGTGATTTTAGCGGTGAGGGATGCCGCCTTAGTAATGGGTAAATCTTTCATCAATATTTTTAAAGTCTTTTCAGCATCATTCGAGAGACTCCCGCCTGCGGTAACATTACCTCCAATGACAACAACGATTTCTCCTCGTTGTTGATTACTATCAGCTTTGATCTGTTCCAGTAATTCATCGAGGGTACCATGAAGATAAGTCTCAAAGGTCTTACTGATTTCTCTCGCCACGAAAGCAGTCCGGTCAGAACCAAATACATCGGATAAATCTTGCAAGGTTGCCAGAATACGATGAGGAGCCTCATAACAAATAAGGGTATCGGTTACTGACTTAAGGGTTTCAAGCATTTTCTGACGCTGAGTTGATTTCGCTGGAAGAAAACCAATAAAACGAAATTTGTCAGTGGGCAATCCCGAAACACTTAACGCAGAAATAGCTGCGCAGGCACCGGGAATAGGCATTACCTCAATACCCTCATTGCGGGCGCGAGCAACTAAGCGATACCCTGGATCTGAAATCAGAGGAGTACCCGCATCAGAAATTAACGCCACATTTTTACCAGCCCCAAGTCGGTTGAGAATTTTTTCAGTGCTTTTTTGATCAGTATGATCATGATAAGCAATGCAGGGAGTATCTATATTAAAGTGTTCTAGTAGTTTTTTACTGTGGCGGGTATCTTCACAGGCAATTACACTAACAGACTGGAGAGTGGAGACCGCGCGAGGTACCATATCGGTTAAATTGCCGATAGGCGTGGCAACAATATATAACGTACCGGATTGATTTGGATTCATGAGCAAACAATTTCTTTTAAAGATTCTTTGTATAGGGTGCATCTTAGCCTTTATTGGCGGTTGTGCGCCAACTGCGACGACAGATAGTGGCAGAGTTCCTGTCACCTATATTTCTGAGGCAGAGGATCTTACTGCATTAGAGCAAACAGAACTATTATTTGCACAGGCGCAGTTATTAGATCAACAAGGCAAAGAAATGCTAGAAGTGGCCATATTATTTGCCAAAAGTGGTAGCTTGCAGCGAAGTACAGAAACTCGGGCTCTGGTTAACAGTGATCTGCTGACTGATCAGCTATTTATTGAATATACCTTTTTAGGTATTGAGTTAAATATGCAAGCCGATGACCCAAGCGCAGCCTTGTCAAACATTGAAGACCCACGATTCTTGCAATTACAATCCTATTTAGGCCGCCAGTATCAAAATCGTCTGTTGAGTATTAGAGCAGATATCTACACTGAGCTAGGGGATTCAATAGCTAGTCTCCGCAACTCAATAGCATTAGCAACCCTGTTAGAGAACAAATCTGATATATCAAATGTCCATAACAAAATTTGGCGTCAGCTAGCCAGGCAACCCTTTAATACTTTGAATCAGTGCTCTATGGACTCTGATCCAATCCTTGCTGGATGGTGTGAGCTGGCTGCAAATGGCAGGCGATATCAAAATAATAAAGATGCCCAGTTTGTGAATTTTATTAGCTGGAAAAATAATAATAAGAATCATCCCGCTGCAATTATTCCTCCCAGTTGGTTCAATCAGAGGCAAAATAATGCTGGCTACTCATCCCAAGTAGCTCTTCTGCTTCCACTACAGGGAGATTACAAAGGACCTAGCCAAACATTTTTAGATGGCTTCATGGAAGCTTATTACGAGCTATATCAACAAAATAGAACAGAATCGCCAAATGTAAGAATTCATGACACATCCTTGCAAACTATAGAGCAAGCCTACGGAAACGCGGTGGCAGAAGGCGCTGATATGATTATTGGTGGAATTCGCCAATCTGAAACTGAGGCTCTAACCAAGATGTCAGTGCTAGAAGTACCAACAATTAGTTTAAACCGAATAGACAGTGGCGATATCGTGCAGAATCCAAATCTGTTCCAGTTCGGTAATTCCCAACAGGATGAAATACGACAAATCGCTGATGAGGCATGGAAAAAAGGCTACCGCAGAGCTCTTTTTATCGCTCCTGAGAATAACTGGGGACAGCAAGCTACGGCAGTCTTTAACTCCCACTGGCAAGATAAAAATGGTGTTCTTGTTGATCAAGTCACATACCCCGATTCAGTTAAAGATTTTACCAAATTCCTTAAAAAACCTCTGCAAATTGATTTAAGTGAAAGTCGTGGTATCCAGTTAAGACGTTTTGTTAATAGCCGTGTCATCTATACCCCTAGACGACGGCAAGATATTGATTTTGTTGTGGTGCTGGGCTACCCAGAGAGAGTCCGACAAATAAAACCTGCATTGGACTTCTTGTGGGCAGCTGACTTGCCTGTTTATTCAAGCTCAGAAATATATAACGGGGTTTCGCAATCAGGATTAGATCGAGATCTTGGTGGGATTCAGTTTACAGCTATGCCATGGTCTCTCCCAGGACAATTAAGCTCTGAACTAAACTCTGACCAAACGATGCACATCGCATATAGACAGCTTTATGCGAGGGGGCATGACTCTTTTTTAGTTCATCGTAATTTAAGTAGCCTTCAAAACAACTCACAGGTACCTCTGTTTGGTTCCACTGGAATACTCAGTCTTTCAGACGGAATCATTAGGCGCCAAGTTCAGTGGGGAGAGTTTCAACAAGGAAAGGTTAGAAACGTTCGACCATAATCTAACAATTTAAAATAATATAGAGGTCAGAGAAATGGATTTCAATGACAGACATTCGAGGAAAGAAACATCCTTAAAAATCGGGGCAGAGGCAGAGCAATTTGCCCATGATTATTTATTGGCAAATGGTCTTATCCCTGTGATTCGTAACTTTAACACTCGCCGTGGTGAGATCGATATAATAATGCAGGACAAAGAACAGTTAGTGTTTGTGGAGGTGCGGTTTCGTCAATCAAACCGATTTGGTAGTGCAGAAGAGTCTATTACTCAGCAAAAGCGAAAAAAGATAAAAGCCGCTGCCGCAATCTATATGCAGAGCCACAAGATGAGCAATAATACGCAGGCCAGATTTGACGTGGTCGCATTGACTGGAGATTCAAGAAGCAGCTCTCAGTTTAGTGTAAACTGGATTAAAAATATCTTCATTGAATGACTAACTGGCAAACGTTCACCTCTGGAGAAAAATACGTTAGGCGTGGATGTTTTGGAAATTATGGAACAAAAAATATTTAGTCACTTTCAAAAAATGATCGAAACCACAATGGTGGTGGGAGATCTCTTCTCAGGATCTATTGCTAGTGCTGCAGAAAGTATTAGCTCCACACTATTAGCTGGAGGGACTATTTTTAGTTGCGGGGACAAGGCTGGAATCTTAGCTGCCGAACTTTTAACCAACTATCTAACATCGGGATTTGAGATTGAAAGGCCTGGTTTTCCCGCCTTAAATATTAACCAGCTCTGTACTGCAAGTTCCAACAGGAACCAGCTGTCTAATCTGTTGAGTATCCATGCCCAAAGTAACGATCTATTAGTCGTCACAAGTGCTGGTGGTAACGCTCCACAGCTCATCGCAGCTGTTGAGGCTGCCATTGAAAAAGGTATGACTATAGTGCTACTGTCTGGACAAAATGACGATAAATTAGTTGGAACTATCGGTTACAATGACGTTCAAATTAGTACAGCTGAGTTTTCAGGCCAGCTTGCAGTGTTGGCTCAAATAGAAATAATACAATGTCTGTCGGCTCTAATAGACGACAAAATCCTTGGAGGGATGTAAATGCGCAATTTCGCTTTGACTTTTGGTCTGATTTTTGTACTGAGTGGTTGTACCTCAATAGTAAATGAGGTCACTAAAGAACCAATACAACCTGACGAATCGGGCAGAACTCTAGGAGCGGACATTGATGATCCTAAAATGAGGACTTTTATAGGGGTAAACATTAAAAAGGCCGATCCTCAACTAAAGAAGTCACATATTAATGTCTCAGTATTTAATGCGTTGGTATTATTAACAGGAGAAGTTTCTAGCGCTGAAATGAAATCACTCGCGGGGGATGTCGCGCGGGAGTATCGAGGAGTGCGTCAGGTTTACAATGAGCTCCAAATCCGAGGTAAAACCTCTATTGTGTCGCGTACAAATGACACGATTATAAGTGGGAAAATCAAAGCAAAGTTGGCTTTTAATAAACAGGTTGATTACTCAGATTTAATACTTATTACCGAGGACAGCGTTGTCTATTTGGTTGGGACAGTCACCAAGGCCACTGGGGATCTTGCCGCAAATATTGCACGTAATACTAGCGGTGTGCGTAAAGTTGTTAAATGTTTAGAGTACGTGACCGAATCTTAAATATTATCCTACAAGCTCAATCGCCATCGCGGTAGCCTCTCCACCACCGATACATAGGCTTGCCATGCCTTTTTTGTCACCCCTACGTTGCATAGCATGAATTAGAGTCACTAGTATACGAGCTCCGCTGGCGCCGATGGGATGACCCAGCGCACAGGCTCCTCCGTGAACATTTAACTTGCTGTGAGGGATACTCAACTCATGCATCGCAGCCATAGCGACCACGGCAAATGCCTCATTGATTTCCCATAAATCTACTTCATCTATACTCCAGCCCACCCGCTTTAATGTATTCTGAACAGCTGTCACTGGAGCGGTGGTAAACCACTCTGGCTCCTGTGCCGACTCATCATAACCATGAATCAGGGCTATAGGTTTCAATCCTCTAGCTTCTGCCTCATCCGACATCATCAAAGTCAAAGCAGCAGCGCCATCAGAGATGGAGCTAGCGTTTGCAGCCGTGACGGATCCATCTTTTTGAAATGCGGGTCTCAATAGAGGTATTTTTTCTGGCTTGGCATTTCCTGGTTGCTCGTCAGTGTCGACAACGACATCACCGCGGCGAGTGCTTAGGGTAACTGGAGCAACTTCATTGGCAAAATAGCCCTTCTCGATTGCTTGCTTCGCTCGGCTTAATGATTCAATCGCAAACGCATCCTGCTTTTCACGACTAAATTGATATTTTGAAGCACATGTCTCCGCAAAATTACCCATAGCAACACCTTGGTAGGCATCTTGCAAACCATCGTATTGCATATGGTCCAACATTTGCGCGTGCCCAAATCGATACCCTTGGCGGGCTTGTGGTAACAAATACGGAGCTCCACTCATACTCTCCATTCCTCCAGCTACGACGACCGATGCCT
>Ga0115552_1001474_pt1 | contig 13629 bp, 10 predicted proteins | sample COGITO_mtgs_1103_3_FD_87178 | JGI IMG/M metagenome (GOLD analysis project Ga0115552, IMG submission 87178) | Pelagic marine microbial communities from North Sea - COGITO_mtgs_110328 | ecosystem: Environmental > Aquatic > Marine > Epipelagic | place: Germany:Helgoland, sampling site Kabeltonne...
CCACGCCCATCCCCATAGCCCGATGTATGTATCCATGATTATTTGCTCTTTTTGAATTTATTTACAACGAAAACAGATTGATTTGATTTATGGTTACTTCCAATCTGACTCAGGAATTCTCGCGATCCAAGTCATACCGATTACCCAATAAGCCAACACGACGATGCAGACGAGTGTCAGAACGTTCATATCTATAACCTCCCACTAAATATTCTTTTACTTTTAATAATGTCCCGAGATCGTAACACTAAAGCGAAAAACGCAGTACATTTTTAGGCGTTGAAACTTTTTTGCAAAGCACAATCACACACGCTATCGAGACATTATTGTCACTCAGAAATTCCGAAATGTTTACTTAGTTAACAAATAAGTTATAATTCGAATTGAATAGATAGTGCATTTTAGGTGGGCTGTAGTCCTGATCATTTTAGGATTAACAGGATTTGTTATAAAAAACCTCGGTAACCTATCCGTTATCATTGACCCTAATACGTTCGTTCCTCAATATTGAGACACGAATGGGAAATTTTATGCGAATCGAACAAAATATTTGATCTCATGTCACTACTTAAAAAAAACCAACTAAAAGCCTTTTTCACTCTGGTATTACTTTTTTTCTCAAGCTGCTTCGCTGCGGCTGGTTACGCGGAACCGACAAAGGCCTCTGTCGTTAAGCTGGGTGAAGTTGCCGTCTATCCTGTCAAGAGCGCATTCGCATCGGTCATCACCTTGAATAACAGTAAACTATCTGCCGAAGTCTCAGCAAAGATCAAGTCAATATCAGCAGAGGTGGGGCAAATTGTTAATAAGGGAGATGTTCTAATTCAACTTGATGCGACTGATTATAGTCTTGCGCTGCAACAAGCAGGTGCTAATTTAATCGCTGCGCAATCAAATCTCGAGTTAAGTCAAAAACAGTTAGAGCGGGCGGAAAAATTAGTATCCGATGGGTTTATATCGCCCGAGAGATTAAATCTAAGAGAGAGCGAGTTCACCAATGCAAAATCTAATGTCGCTTTACGACGCGCGCAATATAACGCCGCGAAAAGAAATGTGGCTAAATGCTCGATAACGGCACCTTTTAAATCAGTAATACGAGAGCGCATAGCTCAAGTCGGTGAGATTACAGCGCCCGGCGCACCTCTTCTTCATCTGAGTGACTTAAGTACTGTAGAAATTGATGCTAAAGTTCAACCCAGACATATTGACTCACTAACCCTGAGCCGCTCGATTGTATTCACCAGTGATGGGACAGAATTCCCGGTCCGTATCAAAAGAATCGTACCCGTAGTAAACGAGGAAAACCGAAATCAAACCGTTCGCTTAGAGTTCATAAAAAATCATGCAGCTATTGGATCAGCAGGTACCATTAAGTGGGCCGCAGATAAGCCGCATGCACCCACAGATTTATTAGTCCAAAGAAATAGTCAGCTAGGCGTATTCATACTCAATGATAACCAAGCCAAATTCTTTGTAGTTCCCGGTGCATCTGAGGGTAGTCCTGCAATGATTAATCTGCCACTAGACACCTTAATGATTTATCAAGGTCAACATAGACTACAAGACGGCCAGGCTGTTTCGATCGTTAGTGACTAAAAACGAGGAAAGAGGCTTCAAAACTCATGTCGCTACTTAGACAATTCTTATCGAACCATGTCATCGCAAATCTAACCTTTGCGATTGTCATTTTTATGGGCGTTGGTGGGTATCTTACGATGCCAAGGGAGCAAGATCCGGAAATCAATTTTAATTGGATAAATGTCACCACTGTTCTGCGGGGCGCCTCAACAGAGGATGTTGAAAAATTAGTCACTCAACCGCTAGAGGATGCAATTCGGCAAGTCTCTGATATTCGCTACGTTTCCTCACGAAGCCAAGAAGGTATTTCATCCTTACTAATCCGATTTGAAGATCTCTCGAGTATCGATTTTGATAAACGTATTAATGACTTGCGCCGAGAAATACAAAATAAAGCAAGCCAAGAATTACCAGTCGAAGCCAATGATCCATATATCATGGAAGTCACCACTTCCAACGGCTTTCCGACGGCGATGGTGCTAGTGGTAGGTCAAGATGATAACGAACTACTGCGTAACTCTGCACGGCAAGTGCGCATCGATCTTGAACGATTGCAAGGTGTTGATGACGTATTCGCAGTGGGTTTGCATGACCCCGAATTACTTATCGAATTTAGCCCCACTGAACTAGAAGCCCATCAAGTAACCCCTACCCATGTTGCGGACTCAGTCGCATCATGGTTTCGTGATGTATCTGCCGGTGGGATTACCGTTGGCTCACAAGATTGGTCTGTTCGATTATTAGGTAAAGATAAACACCCCGACAATCTAAACTCAATTCCGGTTAAGTTAATCAAAAATGCCGATTACGTACCCTTATCAGCAGTAGCCAACGTTTCGAACTCAAGAGAAAAAGCAATCCAGCTTGCAGCGCAAGACGGTCGTCATGGCGTACTCTTATCAATCACAAAAAAAAGCTACACCAACACAATAGAGTTAGTCGATCGCATACAGACATACCTCAACGAAAAAAATACTACACTCGAACAAGTCGGTATTGAGATTAGCTTAGTCGACGATCAAACCATCCCTACCAAAGAAGCGATCAGTGTCATGCAAATTAACGCGGGCTTAGGGTTGTTATTAGTTCTCATAACAACATGGGCTTTTTTAGGCGGGCGTATGGCCATATTACTGAGTCTTGGAATCCCATTTTCCATTGCAGGTGCATTTGCCATCGTCTATGCGATTGGCTGGACACTAAACGTATCAATACTTCTCGGAGTCGTAATTGCTTTAGGGATGTTGGTTGATGACACGGTCGTCGTCGTCGAAGCTATTTACTACAGAATTTCAAGAGGAATCGATACGGTAAACGCCTGTATCGAAGGACTTCGAGAGGTCTTTGCCCCTGTTCTGACCTCGGTGCTGACCACTGTCGCCGCATTTTTGCCACTGATGCTGTTACCCGGAATTGTTGGAAAATTTATGCTTGTCGTCCCCGCCATGGTGACCTTAGCGCTCGCGTTCAGCTTGTTCGAAGCATTTTGGATGTTACCCGCACACATTATGGGGCTTAAACTCAACTTCAACAAAAAGTCTCGCGTGCAACTGATTCGAGAAACCAAAACTCGCGTAATACGGCACAAATACAGCAAGGCCCTTGTGTTTGTCCTCAGGCGACCTAAATCTTTTTTATCACTCGCTGTGCTCAGCTTTTGCATCGCTGTATCTGCGGTTGGCGCAGGTTTGGTAAATATTCAATTTTTTGCGTTTGACCCTATAAGACTCTTTTACGTCAACGTAGATATGCCCTCTGGCACCCCCCTTCAGGAAACGATGAAATGGACGAAAAAAATCGAAGGACAAGTAAGAGACTATGTATCACCTGACGAAGAACGAGCAATTACATCAGTGGCTGGTATCAAATATACCGACCAAGCAGCGTTATTTGAGAGCCGATACGGACAAGTAATCGTGAGCCTTGAGCCACATGAAGGAACTCTTAGAGAAGTAGACGCCGTCATCGATGACATGCGACTCGATATTGGAGGCAGCAATGGACCCGCAAACGTCACTTTTACCCGAATCTCTGGCGGGCCTCCGATCACTAAACCCATCAGCGTCAAAATCAGAGGAGATAATTTTGATGAATTAAGGACCGTTACTACGCACCTGGAAAAATTTCTGGGGACGCTTGACGCAGTTTCTGATATCAGTAATGACGACAGTCCAGGGCGAAATCAACTAAATTTAAAATTAAATTATGAATCAATCAATAGACTTGGTATCGATCCATTAATAGTAGCTCGATCAATCCGCTTATTCGTCGATGGTGAAGTCGTCACATTCCTTCAATCAGAAGGCGAGAAAATAGACGTACGCGTCAAATCAAATTTGACTAATTTAGAGGATATTGATGGGTTACTTTCTCAGTCTATTACAACACTAACCGGAGAAAATATTCCTCTAAGGCAATTGGTCCACTTTGATACCGGCAAGTCTCGAGAGAGTATTCGACACTATAACTTCAGGCGAACGATCACCTTAGAAGCAGATATTGACCGAGACCATATTAACGAAATCCAAGTTAACGAACTAATCAAAGAGGAGTGGGCAAGAATTAAGTTCGACCATCCTAACGTCTCGCTAGATTTCTCGGGTGCGCTCGATGATATTCAAGAAAGTTTAGACGCCATGCTCTTGCTATTCTTACTTGGAATTAGCCTAATTTATCTATTAATTGGGACGCAATTTAAAAGCTACTTCCAACCGCTAATGATTCTAGCCACCGTCCCTTTAGCTTTTATTGGCGTTGTAATCGGCTTAATTATCACCCAAAATCCCCTGAGTTTATATACGATGTATGGCATTGTTGCGCTTACTGGCATTTCGGTAAATAGCGCAATTGTATTGATTGACGCGGCCAATACACGCCGAAAATCGGGCATGAATGGCGTGCATGCTATTGTCTTTGCAGCACGGCGTCGAGTTGTACCGATTTTAATTACATCGTTCACAACGATCGCAGGGCTGCTCTCCTTGGCATTAGGTCTCGGTGGAAACTCGCTACTGTGGGGCCCAGTTGCCTCAGCAATTATGTGGGGATTAGCAGTCTCCACAATGATGACGCTTTTTGTAATTCCACTACTCTATAAAACGTTCTCACGATAGGTTTAATTTGAATCCGTCACCCAGACGGATTTTGATGCTCGCTTACTTAATTTCAATTTATGAATTAAGGCTTCAGGACAATCAGAAGTACATAAACTTTTAAAATGCTCTTCAGCTAAAAAATCCTGATCTACCATTGTGTGCAGATAATTGGTCAAGCTATCAAAATAACCCTCTACATTTAAGAGCCCTACTGGCTTTTCGTGAATTCCTAATTGATACCAAGTCCAAGCCTCAAAGAACTCGTCCATAGTACCGATTCCCCCGGGCATTGCGATAAATGCATCTGCCAAATCCAGCATCTTTGCCTTACGTTCATGCATATCCGAAACAGTCACTAATTCTGTTAGATTTTGGTGCACTACTTCCCTGGTACTTAACCCAGTCGGTATCACTCCGGTCACCTTTCCCCCTTGGGTAATAATGCTATCCGCCAATATACCCATCAATCCGACTCTACCTCCGCCGAAGACGAGCTCTATTTCACCTTCAACAAGAATCTTTGCGAGTCGTTTGGCCGCTAACTCATACGCATCTTTAGTCCCTTTTCTCGAGCCACAAAAAACAGCAATTCGTTTGATCATTTGTTAATTACCTCCGGGTAATGGTAACGCTGTTTTATACTTAACCTGCTTGAGTGCAAAGCTCGATTTGATATTACCTACACCCGGAATTTTTGATAAAAAATTTAAAATAAACGCTTCTAGTACTTGGATATCTGCTACGACTACTCGAATCAAGTAATCGGCTTCTCCCGTCATGAGATAACACTCCATTACCTCAGGGCGTGCTTTGATTGATTCCTCAAAACGCTCCAGCGCCGACTCCACCTGACGCTCTAATGCCACATTAATAAAGACACTCACTTTTAATCCAACTTTTAAGGAATCAATCAAGGTTACATACCGACTGATGTGGCCAGATTTCTCAAGCGCTTTTACGCGTGCCAACGTTGGAGAAGGTGAGAGTCCAACAGCTTTGGACAGTTCGATATTGGTGATTCTCGCGTTATTCTGCAATAACCTTAATATTTCCCAATCAATTGAATCAATCATAATAATCAAAATAATATGCTGTATATAAATAAATATTAGCATAATAATTCTGTTAAATAACGATTTTTAAAGCATAAACAGAATCACATGCTCCATAACTTTCGATATGATGGACGCTAAATACAAATTTAAATGGCAAACAAGCTGGAGCAACACACATGACCGATATGTCCGACCAAAAGCAAATGAATGTATCAGCATTTTGGCGAGTACTGCCTCAAGATTTAGATCCTATCGAGACTCAAGAATGGGTAGACGCTTTTAACCAACTCGTCGCAATCGAAGGTGAAGAGCGTGCAACTTTTTTATTGATGAAATTGCTAGAACAAGCGAGGCGACTTAGGGTTCCTATGCCTCCCGTGCTCAATACACCGTACTCAAACACGATATCGTTGGCAGACCAGCCTCCGTTCCCAGGAAATCTTGACGCAGAGGCTAAATTATCTGCCATTATTCGATGGAACGCTCTAGCCATGGTTGTGAGGGCAAACCGCGTAAACTCAGATTTAGGTGGGCACATTGCAACCTATACCTCGTCAGCCGATCTCTTCGAGGTAGGGTTCAACCATTTTTTTAGAGCTGGTCTCGATGGTGATTGCGTATATTTTCAGCCGCACTCGGCTCCTGGCGTTTATTCAAGAGCCTTTCTCGAGGGGCGATTAAGCGAAGAAAACGTTGCTAATTATCGACAAGAAACAGGTGGTGTCGGTCTCTCCTCATATTGTCACCCATGGCTGATGCCGGATTTTTGGCAGTTTCCCACTGGGTCGATGGGCCTAGGTGCGATCACCGCTATCTATCAAGCACGTTTCATCCGCTACCTTGAGAACAGAGAACTTCATAATACGAGTGACCGCAAAGTTTGGTGTTTTGTGGGCGATGGAGAAATGGATGAGCCGGAGTCTATCGCCGGACTCTCATTAGCCTCACGCGAGGGGCTTGATAATCTCATTTTCGTTGTGAACTGTAATTTACAGCGCTTGGATGGTCCCGTGCGCGGTAATAGCTCGATCGTCCAGGAACTTGAAGGTCTTTTCGGCGGCGCTGGATGGAATGTGATTAAGGTAATGTGGGGATCTGATTGGGACCCACTGTTTGCGATTGACCAAGAGAACGTGATTATTAAAAGACTGCATGAAACTGTTGATGGTGAATTTCAAAAGTACGCGGCAACGGATGGGCAATTTAATCGCGAAACATTTTTTAATAAATATCCGGAATTGCAGAAACTCGTCTCGCACTTGTCTGATAAGGATATCGATCGGCTTGAGCGAGGCGGACATGACCCAATCAAAATTTATTCAGCCTACCATTCGGCGGTAAGTCATAAAGGAAGACCAACTGTGATTCTTGCTCAAACTAAAAAAGGATACGGTATGGGACACTGGGGACAAGGCAAAATGACGTCCCATCAACAGAAAAAGTTAGAAAACGACGCATTATTCGCATTCCGGGATCGTTTCTCCATTCCCATACCTGATGAGGATGTTGAAAATCTTCGGTTTTATAAACCCGAAGAGGATACACCGGAGATGAAATACTTACATGAGCAAAGACATAAGCTCGGCGGATATTTACCAGCGCGTATCAAGAATAAAGAAAATTTAGCTGCGCCGAAACTTACCGACTTTGCCAAACTAACTGGAGGTTCAGGACAAAGGGAGCAATCCAGCACCATGGTATTCGTACAAATGCTGTCTCAGCTATTAAAAAATAAAGAATTAGGCAAGCGGGTAGTGCCTATTGTAGCCGACGAGGCACGTACCTTTGGTATGCAATCATTATTCCGACAAGTTGCAATTTACTCTCCCTTTGGTCAGTTATATGACCCCGAAGACCGTGACGAACTGTTGTATTACAAAGAAGCAAAAAATGGTCAAATTCTTGAGGAGGGAATTACGGAGGCGGGTGCTATCTCATCATGGATAGCCGCTGCAACATCCTACTCAACACACGGCACTACTATGCTGCCTTTTTATATTTTCTACTCCTGCTTTGGTTTTCAACGAATTGGTGATTTAGTTTATGCCGCCGGAGATTCAAGAGCTCGCGGATTCTTGCTTGGAGCTACGGCCGGTCGAACGACACTTTCTGGTGAGGGCTTGCAGCATGAGGATGGATCTAGCCACCTATTATTCTCAACGGTTCCAAACTGCGTGGCTTACGATCCAACATACGGCTATGAAGTTGTCACAATCGTCCAGGATGGGATGACACGAATGCTTGAAAAGCAAGACGACGTGTTCTATTACGTCACTGTGATGAATGAAAACTACTCCCACCCAAGCATGCCTGATGATGCTCAAGAGGGCATCATTAATGGGATGTACTGTCTCCAACAAGGTCAAAAATCCTCGGGTCCCCGAGCACAATTACTCGGTTCGGGCACAATTCTCAGGGAAATATTAGCAGCAGCGGATTTATTAAAAGATGATTGGGATGTAAATACGGATGTGTGGAGTGTTACGAGTTTTACCGAGCTGAGACGTGACGGTCTTAGCGTGGATCGTCAAAATACATATAATCCAGAGGCGACAGAAAAACCAACGTGGGTAGAGCAATGTCTTAAATCTACAGTCGGACCTATTATTGCCGCTACCGACTACATGCGCGCTGTTCCAGATATGATTCGCACCTGGGTCCCACGGCGCTACGTGACGTTAGGCACGGACGGATACGGACGAAGTGACACAAGAAAATCTTTACGAGATTTTTATGAGGTCGATCGATTCCACATAACGCTCGCAACGCTTAGGGCGTTGGTCGCAGATGGCTCAATTGAAAAGCCCGTGCTCAGCCAGGCAATTAAAAAATACGGCCTAAAGAGCGATCGGCCAAATCCTTGGGACATCTAATGAGACGTGTCAAAACTTTAACGCTTATAACGAGTCCCACCACATTATTCATTCAAATGATCATCTGCCATGCTTAAACTAGGATTTGTAACTATTAGTACGATTGCATCACTGGCTATTGGCGCCCCGATAGACAAGTTCGTCGTCTGGGATAAAAATCCAACACCTCCTCCTCTCAACGTAACCACATTGAGCGGCGAAAAAATTAGCCTTACAGATTTCTCAGATAAAACCATTGTATTGAACTTCTGGGCGACTTGGTGCGCACCATGCCTCAAGGAAATACCATCGCTTTTAGAGCTACGCAAGCAACTCCCGAAGAAAAAATTTGTTGTTCTTTTCGTTAATTACGGCGAAACAAAAGATCGAGTAGAGAGCACATGGAATAAAATCGGCGAGGGGGCAATGACCCTAATTGATCCTGAAATTAAGGATGTCAAAGCTTGGATTGACGTTGGCCTTCCCACCACAGTTATTCTTAACCGAAAGCACCAAATTGTTTATAAAATTATCGGTGATATTGATTGGTCCGAGTCCGAGATTGTGGATGTCATAAAAAGTATTCGATAATCCCCGTAACATGGAGCCGAGAAATACAGAAACTCGGTGTTGTTGGATTAATAAATCAAAATAATCATCGAATGATGCTTTCCAAGCGAACCACAGCGTGAGCTCTAAAAATACGAGGTCAAGAATGAACTTAAGCGAAACAAAAATTAATGATTTAGTCAACCAGCTATATCAAGCTTGGGAAAGTGCATGCCAGATTCAACCGATTACGGATTCAGCTCCGAATATTACAGTCGAGGATGCATATCAAATTCAACTAAAGTTGATGGCCAAAAGAATCGCGCAAGGAGAGTCTGTTGTCGGAAAGAAAATAGGCATTACAGCAAAAGTTGTGATGAAAATGCTAGGCGTTGATCAACCAGATTTCGGACATCTTATGTCAGGCATGGAATTCCAAGAGTCTCAAAGACTCCCCTTTAATAAATTCTGCCAACCAAAAGGGGAAGGTGAAATCGCATTTCTCCTCAAGAAAGATCTAAAGGGCCCGGGCATTACGCGTGACCAAATAATCGACGCGACAGAATGCGTGATGCCTGCATTCGAGATCGTTGACTCCCGCATTCAAGACTGGAATATAAAAATTCAAGATACTGTTGCGGATAATGCTTCAGCCGGCGCCTTCGTAATCGGCTCATCCCGCACAAGATTGAAAAGTATTGACCTAGCAACTTGCGGCATCGTGCTTAAAAAAAATGGAGAAATAATTGGTACAGGTACCGGAGCCGCAACGCTTGACCACCCATTAAATGCGGTAGCCTGGCTTGCCAATACCTTAGGCAGCCTGGGTATGAGTCTTAAAGCGGGAGAGATCATCCTTTCCGGCTCTCTATCGGTCATGTTTCCCATTAAATCTGGCGATAATCTTGAGATGGAAATTGAAGGAATGGGCAAAACCGTATGCCAATTTGATTAGCGGAATATTTCACTAACAAATTAAACAGTCCATCAGCGTAAATCCCACGCCACAAGAACTTCAACTCTTCCAAACGCTAGGGTGGCACCTCTGATAATTGGGCACATACCCAAGATCCACCCCTAATTCTTTCGCCGCATGCCAAGCCCAGCGAGGATCATCCATCGCACCCCTTGCAATTGCTATTAGGTCTGCCGCACCAGAGGAAATTGCTTCCTCGGCTTGCTTCGGTGTTGTGATCATTCCAACACCCATCGCGGCCATCATTACTTCGTTTTTGATCTTCTTTGAAAATGGTAGATTAAAACCAGGAGCAAATTGAATTTGTTGCCTTGAGTCCAATTGTCCTGAGGTCACGTCCACAAAATGACACCCTCTTTGAGCTAGTTCCTTAGCGAAAACAATCATCTCCTCAGGATTCAAACCACCCTCAACCCAATCGGTTCCAGAAATTCGCGCGCCAAATGCTATATTTTTTGGCACAACTTCCTTAACCGCATCAAAAACCTCTAGCGGATACGCCAACCTTTTCGACAAATCATTACCACCATATTCATCCGTACGATGGTTCGACAGAGGTGATGTAAATTGATTGAGCAGATATCCATGAGCAGCGTGTAACTCAATAACGTCAAAACCAAGACGTACCGCCCTCTTCGCTGATTCAACAAATTCAGATTTAACTTTTAGTAAATCCTCTTTAGTCATACTTTTGGGGACATGCCATCCATCAGCAAAAGCCAAAGCACTTGGAGCCAGTGTTTCCCATGGGTTTTCATTTGCTTGCAATGCCGCTCCGCCCTGCATAGGTGTTTTCGCAGAACCTTTTCTACCAGCATGCGCGAGTTGAATACCCAACTTTGCTTGGCCGTATTCTCTACAAAATGACACTACTCGTTGTAGTGCGTTTTCTGTTTCTTCATCATAAAGCCCAAGACATTCATGTGTAATTCGGCCTTGAGAAGAGACGTGAGTAGCCTCAAAAATTAATAATGCGCCTGCTCCAATCGATAAATTACCGTAGTGCATTAAATGCCAATCATTGGCCTTTCCTTGATCAGCAATATACTGACACATGGGAGAGACAACGATTCGATTGGACAGATCAATCGGACCTAATTGAAATTGCGAAAAAAGTTGAGATGCCATTTGGAATTCCTTGACTAAAATTTCGGGGATTTGTCACGTCAGAACGCTAATTGGAATGATACAGAAATACTAGCTTCTGTTCGTAGGGCAATCTCCGCAAGCACCAGTCGGCGCACAATTAAAACAACCCCGTGCTCCCTCAGCGTCAGAACTACTTTGGGCACCGTCCTCAAACTTAAACAAACGACCCATCCTTGGAAACCGAATAATCAATCGCTCAATAACCAGCTTCTTGTAAGCTGGAAACCAGCGGCCAAATAGATAACTCAGGCTAACTGACGCAATAGTCAAAATGAGAGTGGTTTCGATTAAGTGATAATACATTGTGTCCATCTAAGAAAATATTTGATACACCAATAAAGAGGCTAGATACGCCAGACCGAACAAATACGTTGTAGCGATCAACACGATCTTCCATGACTGTGTTTCCTTTTTTATGACAGCTAATGTAGCCAAACATTGCGGTGCGAATATATACCAAACAAGTAAGGACATACCAGTAGCAAAACTCCAATCAACCGAGATAATCGGCAGTAACTGAGCGGTCGGATCTTCCACTGCCGCAGAAATTGCATAAACAGTTCCGAGCGCACTTACTGCGACCTCTCTAGCAGCCAAACCTGGTATAAGCGCAACGCAAATTTGCCAATTAAATCCAAGCGGCTGGAATATCCACTCTATTGAGTGGCCAATTCGGCCAGCAATACTGTAATCAATCGGCACGCCAACCCACCCCTCTGGTGGCGTTGGATATGTTGAAAGTACCCAAAGCACTACGGTGATCGACAAAATTATGGTACCCACTCTGGCAATAAATAAGCGACCGCGCTCCCATAGCCCAATGAGAACATCTCTGGCACTTGGTAATCGGTAAGAAGGCAACTCCAACAGAAGTGACTGAGTATGAAGACCACGTCTAACCCGCTTCATTACAAAGGACACAATCAAGGCGCTCACAATACCCGCCGCATAGAGGGCGAAAAGTGTGATTCCCTGAAGGTTAAATAAGCCCAATACTGTTTGGTCGGGGATAAAAGCCGCGATTAATAGCGCATATACCGGGAGTCTCGCGGAGCATGTCATCAGCGGTGCAACGAGAATAGTCGTGATTCGGTCTTTGGGATCTTGAATCGTTCGCGTAGCAATAATTCCTGGAATTGCACAAGCAAAACTCGACAAAAGAGGTATAAACGAACGCCCCGACAACCCTGCTCCAACCATGAATCGATCTAATAGAAACGCTGCACGCGGAAGATAACCGGACTCCTCCAGAACCAAAATAAACAAGAATAGTAATAAAATTTGAGGCAAAAATATTACTACACTGCCAACCCCGCCGATTAATCCCTCAACAATAAGGTCTCTCAACGGCCCTTCGGGTAGGGTTAATTCCACTGCACTACCAAGGCTACCAATGCCAAAATCAATCATATCCATGAACGGTGCCGCCCAGGAGAAAACCGCCTGGAACATCAGAAACATGGTTAACGCCAAAATCAAAAGTCCCGCTACTGGATGTAAAAAAATGCTATCCAAAACATCATCGGTTCGTGACGTCCTGCTGGGCATCACCACACAATCAGAAATGATTTCCCTTACCTCAGCATGATAGTCCACAGAGTCCGTCGTTATCGCACCCACATTAGGTAGATTTTGCTTCATCTCCGCGATGAGTCCATCCGCTCCATTTTTACGAACAGCAACCGTTTCTATAACCTTTACACCCAACTTGTCAGACAAGCTCGCAACATCGATTTTTATACCTCGCGCTCTGGCGGCATCAGACATATTGAGCGCTACCACCATTGGAATTCCGAGGGACCTAACTTCCAGGGCAAATCTAAGATGCAGTCTCAGATTCGTTGCATCTACAACACAAACAATAAAATCGGGTTCTTTCTCCCCAGCGACGTTCCCAAGACACACATCCTTGGTAATGAGTTCATCCAAACTATCTGTATCAAAAGAATATGCTCCGGGTAAATCTAAAATCTCCCATTTTTTATCTTGGTCTACCCGAAATACGCCAGATTTCTTCTCAACGGTGACTCCGGGATAATTTGCCACTTTTTGCCGACTGCCTGTCAACAAATTAAAAAGCGCTGTCTTACCGGAATTTGGATTGCCAACCAATGCCACTCTTAACGTTGTCATATTGACGTCCCCTACTAGTGGATTTCTACGCGATGCGCTTCGCTAGATCTCAGTGCAAATCGCGTAAACCCAATTTGCACCAAAAGCGGATCTTGACCAAGAGGACCATAACTAATGAGCCTTACCTCTTCGCCCTCTACAAAACCAAGATTACGAAGTCTCCGCGCAATAGAATCGTCGGTAGAGTGTTGATTAACGCTCTTTATGGTGGCTAGTTGTCCTAGCTTCATTCCGGAAAGATA
>Ga0115552_1001475_pt1 | contig 13623 bp, 11 predicted proteins | sample COGITO_mtgs_1103_3_FD_87178 | JGI IMG/M metagenome (GOLD analysis project Ga0115552, IMG submission 87178) | Pelagic marine microbial communities from North Sea - COGITO_mtgs_110328 | ecosystem: Environmental > Aquatic > Marine > Epipelagic | place: Germany:Helgoland, sampling site Kabeltonne...
AATAATAATAATGTTTGCTGCACTCGGTACGAATAATACGTTGGGAACAACTGTCGTCTCCTCCTCGTCTGCCTCCTCTTCCAACATCAAGAGAAGAAGAAGCAACGTGAAATGCGCAGCTTCGTCGTCAGAGCGTCGTCATCGATCGGATAAAGTACAAAACAATTTCAATGAAAAGAAACAACAGACGAGAAGAGAGGTGATGAAATTCGCCGCGCTCGCGCCGGCGTTGTTTTCTGCCTTACCGGCCATGGCTATTTTACAAGGGAACGACGAGGAGGACGAAGCGTTCTTGGCCAAGGCGAAAGCGAACAGAAACGCGAAATTACAGGACGAGAGAAGCAAGCAGGCGAAATACGCGGGCGAGAAACTCGGTCGATCGACCGGCGACGTCGCGGCGTTGCAACTCGCGGTTTATAAAATCTCAAAGGCGGGTAGTTTAATCGATCAAGACTCGATTTATGGCGCTGGAGCGGAGTTGGAGTCTGGGAATTGGGAGAAAGAGTTGGCCAAGTCTGAGTTTGGAACGGATGCGTTGACCTCGACGGTGGGAGCGTTGAAGAAAGCGTGCGCATCGGGCGATGCGAACGGGGCGAAGAAAGCGTACGTCTCTACCGCGAGCGCTTTGAAGGAAGCTGCAAACGCAGCAGGAGTCGCGGCCCAGTTAAAGAAACTTTAATAAGAGAGAAGAGGAATAAAAAAATATAAATTAAGTGCTCAGTTGTAATCACGTCGTATAAAAATCGTATATTTATCATCGCGCGTCGTTAAAACGGTTCGGATTCGAAGAACTCGTTCGCCTCCTTCGCTTTCACGAACTTCACGAGAGAGGAATATTTACCCATCAAAGGCTTAATGATCCCCCAAACCGGTTTAAACACGAACGGCGCTTCCACCAACAACACTTGCGAAATACGTTTCGGATAGTAATCGAATATGCACGAGATGAAAAACTTTGTAAAGTCGATGTCGGCGTTCTTCATGGAAAATCCTCTCAAATCGTACACGCACATCACCGTTTCTTGCTCGAAACCTTCGTTTTTCAGCTCCTCCAACCCTTCGTCCAACAGTTTTACGCACAATTTCTGCGTATCTTCCAACACTCTCGTCGCGACTTCGTGCTTTATCAACGTCACCAACACCACCGGTCTCCCCAACACGTCTCTCTCTTTCATCAACACCGCTTTCCCCGTTTTCCCTTCCTCAATCACCGACGGTGCGTTTAAACTTTCCTTGGAGAAGTTCTCCTCTCTCCAGGTTTGGTATTTCACTATTTTTTTCAGCGCCGCTTCGCCGTCCAACTTTCGGTCTCGAACGAACCAGTCCACGATATCGTTCTCGACGCCAGAGATTTCCTCCGAGTGATTCGCTCTCAACTGTTCTCTCACTTTAATCACTTCTTCTTTCTCGAATTCGGCTAAAACTAACCCAGATTCTTTGGCTTTCTCTATGGATTCGCTGGACGCAGCGGCGTGAATAATTTGTTGTTGGTGTCGTCGTCGTCTTTGTAATGTTGTTGTTGTTGTTGTTGTTCTCGAGGAGGAAGAGGAGGAAGAGGAGGAGGTAAATCCTCGTCGGGACGAGATACTTCCTCCCATCGTCATCACGGATGACGAAGAGGACGATGTCATCATTGCAGCCATTCTTTACCAATTATAATTATACTATTTTAAAAGCACTAATAATAAAACACCCAAGTTTCCTTCTGTTTTCAACGCGCGCCGTAATCGTCGTCGTCGAGTGGAGAGAGAGAGAGAGAGAGAGTTTACTTTGGAAAATGCGTTTTCGATTTGAAGAAGAATATTTATACACGAGAAATAAAGATATCTTGAGGAGGAGGAGAACAGGAGATATCAGATTTGGTTTTATTTAACACAGAAGACGACGAGACAAATTTTTAACTCACGGACAACTTCTTGGTCTGTCAACTGTTCAACCATCGATCGACTTCGGCGTCTTCATCATCATCATCATCATCATCATCATCATCCTCTTTTCCTTTTTCAGCGTTATTATTATTGTTAACAACAGTATCATCATCATCATCATCTTCTTCTTCTTGATCGTCGTAAAAACTATCGTCGCTTACCACGCTACTGCTCGCGCTCTCTCGGCAAAAGCTATCCTCGTCTTCGGCGTCGACGCTATTCGTGACGAACGAGAAATCGAGCTTCGGGACTGGATATCCCGGCGACATGACTCTGGGCGTTAACGTTCGTCCCCAACTAATTTCTTCGACCGGGAGACCGTAAAATTGGGAGGTTTTTGGTAATGGTGTCCATTGATTGTCTTCTTCATCATCATCTTCTTCTTCGCTTTCGTTTTTATCTTCGGACGCCGAGGAAGCAGACGAAGCAGCGGCTTCGCGAAACCTCGCCGCTATTTCTTTCAACTCGTTCGGTTTGATTTCATTTCGAAACACACGAGAAATTATCTTACCGAGCTGCGTAACGTCAGCTCGTAGCTCTGCGATTGTTTTCATCGCGTTCGCGTTCTCTCTTTTTGCGTTTGATCTCTCTAACTTTTCTATTCGTAGAGAGTCTTCGAGCGTTCGTATTTTCGTCGGGGTATTCTCCGCGCATACCAGGCACTTTACATCCTTTTCATCCTCGGCATTAGTATTATCGTTAAATATAACGTCGCGTATGAGTTCCAGACGCCCTCGAAAGAGGTTAGATTTTTGAACGACGTCGTCGAATGCCTCTTTGCACAGCGTTCGTTTCCGTCCCGGCGACGCGTTCGTTTCTTCGATTTTTTTCTTCAACTGTTTTTCCAACTCGAGCTCGCTCGTCCCTATCGTTTCCTGTCGTTGTTTTTCTGTACCATTTTGACGCCCAAAAACAGTCGACGTTGTCATTGTTGTCGTCCTCGTCATCTTTCTCCCGCCGGCGGCGGTTGAAGTTGAAGTCACCAGAAGAGAAGAAGAAGGTGTCTTCGTCCTCGCCGGTCCTCCTCGAACGAGTACGCTTTGGTCGCCGCGTTTTCGTCCTTGCGCCGCCGTCGCGGTTGGCGGATACTTCGCCAACACCGGCGGTTCTCTCGGCTTGAGCCTAGGGGCTATCGGTGGTGCCGTTTCTCTGCCGTTTGTACTCCTTTGCTTCGTTGTTGTTACTTCTCGCTTGGTTTGAGACGGTGGTGGTGGTGGTAGTCTCGCTCCGCCGCAGAAACGGGACACAAGGTGTTGTTTTGGTGGGCCGAGACTGTCGTTTTTTTTCTGTCGAGGAGGCACTCCTATCGTCGATTGCGCGCGTTGCGGAGGTTGAAGCTGATGTCGTGTCTTCGTCGTCGTCGTCGTTTTATTATTACTCGTAGTATTGTTGTTGTTGTTCGTCGACATGAGCGCGCGCATCGCGCGTTCTCTCGACCCGCGCGTTTGGTTTTCGTGCAAGGAAAGACTCGTTTTTGACCGACCCGGAGGCGTTTTAGGAGGAAGAGTATTCAGCTGACTTTTTCTTTTCTCAAAAGTCTTTGGCTTTATCGTCGTCGCGCGCGATGCCGGACGCCGATGATACGGTGGTGGTGGTATTCGATGTTCTCCTCCTTTTCCTCCTCCTCGTTCTTTTCGCGCGTTCGTGTTGGTCGAAGAAGAGGAAGGAGAAGAAGAGGAAGACGAAGACGGTGGTCGTCCCCACATGTGAGTGATATTATTTTTGTTTGAAAAATGAAGGAATTTTTTTTGTCTTTCTTGTTTTTTGCCAGTCTGCTTGTTTTCGCGTATTTTTTTTTGGTGATTTCACTCACCAGAGGAGAGAGCTGATAAATAAATTCGAGTCTTCACACACACAACAAAACTCTTCTTCATACCTGTAAAACCTGTAACGCGATGTCAACAACAACAACAACAGCGACCGCATCGTCGTTCTGTTCGACTTCCTCCTCTTTCGCGTCGTCGTCGTCGTCGTCGTCGTCGTCGAAAAGTCTACAAAAAATCTCCTCCGTACCGAAGAAGAGAGGGAGCGTTTTGAGTAAGATTAGTACTACGACGAGAGCCGAATCGTCGTCGTCGTCGTCATCATCATCATCATCTTCTTCTTCTTCGAACAACAACAACGAGTTTTTGAAAGCGCAAGGATTAGATGCTGGTAACGATGCGAAAGAGGCCTTCTCTAAATTCGCTCAAGAAGGAGGGTTCCCGGTTTGGTTGCCGGAAGTTGTCAACGGACGAGTCTGTATGGTTGGACTCAGCGTTGGCGCCACGGTGGAAGTCACCGAGCACGTGTCGTTGCTCGAACAAGTCCCGCATAGTTTAGTTCAATTGGCTCTACTCGGGGGTTCTATCATATATGCGTCTACAAAACCGTTCGAGTTTAATCCTCAAAACGGATACAACGCAAACCCGCAAAGCTTAGAAGGGATTAGAGATACGCCCGGGATGCTCGTCGTCGAAAAGTGCAATTTTACGCCCAAGGTTGAAATGGCGCACGGTAGAATCGCGATGACTGCGTTTACGTTACTTTGCTTGATTGAATTAATCTCTGGGAAACCGTTTTTTGGTTAATGCGAGTGTACCTGTACGACATTTACGTGCTACTAGTATTACACATGTTAAAAGCTAAAACTCGATACTTGCGCGTAACGCAATCGACAAGCCACGCTCGCTAAGTTATTCTTCTTCTTCGTCGTCCTCTCGCTCTCTCTTCTTTCCACCAGAAGAAAGAAGACTGCCGTACACTCCAGACGGAACGGACGTTTTTGGTTCATCATCATCACCTTCCTCTTCTTCATCATCAAAACCTAAATCAATCTCTTCTGGATTCTTTGGAACGTCGTCCCGATCACCGCCAACCACATGCGATTTCACGAATCCAGCAATCGGAGCCGCGTTTCTATTCTCCAACTCTTCTCTCTCGAGCAGTTTCATCAAGTCTTCTTCTTCTTCGCCTTCTTTTCCTCCTCCTCCTTCGGCTTGTGGTTCCAAAGCATCGGCTGGTACTTCCACGACAGACATGTTGAAGTGCATTTGCGAAAACGAAGCCGCGACGGATCTCTTCACACGCAACATATCGCGAAACGTATCTTCGTTGCCATTCTTGACTTCGAAGTCGTTCCATTGACCCCAAAAGGTACCATCTTGCGCAGGATTTGAGAACTGACTCGCGTGAGTGTATAAAGCTCTCGCTCGGTCGATTTCACCGAGAGAAACCTCCAGTTCAGCGTACTTAACGCAGATGATTTTGGTCGAGTTATCATCCAAACGATTCTTCTTCTTCTTTTTCTTTGTCGTACCGTTGTCGTCGTCGTCGTCATCGTCGTCTTCGATGATTTTCTCGTAGATTGATCGAACTTTACCGACGCCGAAGAAGTCCATCGCGCGCTTGACGTAAATATCCAACACCTCAATCTTATCACTCGCAGATTTCATCTTTGTCAAAGCTTGGTCGTAAATGTCCATCGCGCGTTTGGAGAGACCGAACTGCTCCTCCAACTTTGCGTATTCTAAAAAGAACTCTTTGCAATCCTTTGGCGGCGCTTGCTCGCAGCACTGCTCGAATAAATCTCTCGCGCGCTCGACTTTTTTATCTTGAAATCGATCAACAAACTGCGTCAAATACGCGCGCCAAATATCAATAGAATGCGGAAATTTGAACAGGTTCACCCCGCGCTCATACACGTGAAACGAATCCTCAAAGAATTTCGATTCTTGAAGCATAGCCGCGTAGTTTAGAATGATTTGCGGAGTAGCTATGCGAAGATCGAGTATCCTTTCGTACACAATTCTCGCGTTTTCCGGCGAAATCGATTCTTCCAAGTCGCAATAAAACATCCACAGCTTGATCGATTTGTGCACTTTTTCTTGCACGAGAAGAGCGTCGTACTCTCCTTTTGTGGTATTTGACGCGTTATTTATTCTTTTTTCTTTGTTGTGATTCACGAAAAGCACTCTTTTCATGAGCGTCAACGCTTGCTTGAAATTTTTATTGCGTAATTCAAACTCGGCGTATTCGCACCAAATCGTCGCGAGTTCGTCTACGCTCTTGAAGTTTGGCGATTTCGTCGCCTTTTCGAAAATAACTCTCGCGTTGTCCAAGTCGCCGTGCACTTCGTAAAATTTTGCAAAGTCTATCCACACTTGCGAAATCGATCCGATCGATGCTTTCGCGTCAACGGTTTGAATGGCTAAAGAATACGTGGACACGATTTCTTTCGACGAGGAAGAAGACAAGAGCGAAATGCGTTTTAACCATTCGTGCACGTTGTGCGGGTTTTGTCGCAACATCACGCTCGACAAAAGAATCGGTCGACGTTCCATCAAGTGTTCTAAACGTGCTAATCGCAGCTCAATCTCATCGTTTTCTTCTTCTTCTTCTTCTTCTTCTTGCATCATTTTTGAACTCAACACGTTTTCTTCAAAGGCGGCGTAGGCGTCGAAAATGAGCGAAAAATCTCTCACCGTCATTACGGACTCTAATCCTTCTTCGTAAATGTCTCTCGCCTTTTCGAACAAACCTCTCCTGATGTAATAATCCGCTAACGATGCCCAGAGCTTACCGACTTCGTCCGTAAACTTTTTAATCGCCGTTCTGAGAATGGCCGAGACGTTAATTTTTTTTCCATCTTCGGTGTTGTTGACAGAAGTATTATTAACATTCTTGGTGATCAAATCGCAAAGTTCGAGCCACATTTGATGTTTGGATTTATTCAACAATGAGACAAAGGTCTCGTCGTTTAAGATTTCAACCAGTCTTTGACTACTTTCCGCGACGCGTCCCCGATTCTTGAGAAACGAAATGTACTCCTCCACGTGTTGAGGTTCGAACTGTACATACCGCCGATAGACTCTACACGCCGTTTCGATTGGGATCTTGTCTGAACTTCTAATAAACGGTAAATAAAGAGAGGACCAAAATTTTGAATGTTCCGTGATATCTAACGATTGCAACGCTCGATCGCACGCGCGTCTCGTTTTCGTCACCGAACACTGATCTTGCCACAGCGATTTTATGTACAGCTCCCAAATTTCAAAGTCTCCGGGACTTTCCATGTTTGCTATGCATCTCTCAAACACCAAGTTCAATTTATTGTATTGTTGTTCTAATTCTTCATCTAAAGGAGAGGTTAAAGTGGAAGCTGTTTTCAAAGCGTTCATTCTCCATCGTAAATATCTCAACCACAAGTTTCTCGATTTTGGATTCGCTTTGACGGCTCGCTCGTGAATTGTCAGAAGCTTTGTTGATGATGAATTTGTTGTTGATACTAAGAACTGAATGTACTTATCCCAAACGTCTTCAACGTACGGGTTTTGGAGCACGTTCTCTTCGAATATTAAGTCTTGGTCGGTGATTTCGTTATCCATCTTTATCAGAGACGATACCATCAAACTTTGTTTTGATGAACTTGTGACGTTCTTGATTTGATGTTCTGTAAAAAGAAGAGTTTGGAAAACGGCAGTACGTTTTCTTTGCTAAAAATTTATGCAAAACAACATTCAAACACGGCCGCTGTAAAACAAAAAAAGAAGAAGAAAAAAGAGGTGCGCGTCTTGCGGGTAAATGCAATCGACAAGCCACGCTCGCTGAGGCCGAGCAAGCCCGGTTCCTCAGCCCTCCAGAAAAATTTGGTTAAACTAATACGATGGTAAACATCGTAATTAAAGGTTTAACTTTAATAGAACAGATACTACACTTGATCAAAGCTTAATTGCTTGGAAAAGTAAAATTCTTTCCATTACTGTGCGGTATATGAACATTCCAAATGTCGCATGTAAAAACACATCAGAACTGTTGTATTTTTGGATACGAATATAACTACACACTTGAAAAAACTTAAACACACATACCTCCGCCGGGCAGAATTTTTTCAACATCTTTGCGCTCGGGGTACTACTCATAGACATGACCATTAGGGATCTTGAGTAATTGCTGATTGAAAACAAAATCATCCGAACTTCGATCGTCGCAAGACGTTCGAGAATTTTTGTAAGTGCTTCTACAAAGCACTTTTATCCTCCTCCGATTGAAAATAACACGCGGTCTGTGTAAAACAGAATGAGAAGAGAGAGAACCGCGCTTTTTTTGGCGGGTTGGAAATTTGAAAGAAATTGATTGAAGCCTTTGAAGTGAGACAGCGGACGCTGCTGTAGTAGTAAAAGGCGACTACAGCTTTGCAAGCACTGCCTCGGGCCTGCCGAAAGAACATTCGCTTTTTTAGACTAATGAAAAAGCAAAACAACAAGTGAAAACTTGATGTTATGAAATTAGATAGAGATGTATCAATATATTTTCGAATGAAACTCTTTCTAGAAACTAGTCCGTGAAGGAAGCTTTTTTTTCTTCACTTACCTGCGAATCCTCCACTGATAACAAGAAATCAGTGAGGGACCGCCGATGCCGAGTCCTTGCATTTCGACTCGGCGAAGCGGTTCTTGCGCAATGCGCAAGATTCGATAATTTTTTCAAGGGGTTCTGCGGCACGCCGCGAACCCACTTTCCTCTTGCCGAACATTCACACGCGGTCTTTGTGTTTTGGTTTTGTACTTAACCAAATACCAAATTGGGTGAAAATCGTATCGTTATAATAAAACAACAACAACAATAGCAAACAAACAACGCGAATAAAAGAAGAAGAATAAAAACGACGATGGTATCATCATCATCTTCGTCGTCGTCTTCGTCGTCGTCTGCTACATATTAATAATATATACACAAGAAACTATGATGATGTCAAAGCCTTGTTGTTGTTGGAATTCAATTCAGAAGCCGTCAACTTCTTTCGCCGGCGGAGCGGTTAGAAAAAAAACATCATCATCGTCATCATCATCATTCGCAAAAGAACAAAGAAGAAGTTTAAGAAGTTTAAGTCGTCGTCGTATGAGCACACGTAGTAGTTACGATAGCGATTACGAGGATATTGATAATTCTTACGAGGATGATGATGATTACGATGCTTACGATGATGACGAAGAAAAGGGGGGTTCAATTGATTCAGAAGAAGAAACAAATGTTAAAAAGTTCAACCTGGCGCTGGCTTTCGACGACGATGATGACGATGAGGTTGCAAAACGCTTTCTCGTCTCTTCTATTTATAGGATGGCTTCTGAAGAGAATTTATATACCGGCACACTCATTAACGAAGTATACGTTTTGAAATCAATCGATGATAAAATAAGAATCAAATCAGAATTCAAGACAGTAGTGTTAGACTTTCGCCGTCGCCGTCGACGAACCGGCGGCGGTTTCGGTGATAGTGATGATGATGATGACGATGATGTGAAGTACGTCAAAGTATTTCACGATGATGATGGTGATGATAATACATTGGTCGGTAAAAAAGGAAAACTTGTATCCCTTCTGCCACCATCATCTGATACTACATCTCCATCAAAAACAAATCCATCGATAACAAAGTTGTTAAAACTAATAACGGTCAACGTTTTGCAAAACAGAAATTTAGTCAAGACGGGACCGCACGATTTTTTAGCCTATCATTTATTCGCGTCTTCTTTGGGCGCTTTCAAGAAAAGGAGCGGCGCTTTAGACGCGCGACGAAAGATTAGAGAGGGATACGTGCGGTTATGTTTGTCGCAAAACGCCGAAAATGATTCAAAAGAAAATACTATAAACTATTATATTTTCTTCAACCTGTCGTCGCAAACGTCCAAGTGGAACGCGTTGCAAGCGTACGAGTCTTTCAGATTGAAAAATAACAATAATAATATCAAAGTAATACCCGTGGCTTTAGTGTACGGTGAAAACAATGAAGAGAACGAAACAATCGACCGTTCTAGTTTTGTCTGGATATTCAACAACAGAAACCATATGCATGATTTTTACCAGTGCGTGTACGCAGACTCTGGATGGCGAGAAGCGGAAACTCTTATATTTGCGAAAAAGAACAACAAAAACACGTGGCCGGAGAGGTTCCGTAAAGATTTACTGCTCGAGTTCCCGAAAAGGAGAGAAAAAGAAGATCTGGAAAGAACAACTCCTTCAGTCATCACCGTCGCTGCGTTTGCGCAAGGGGTGGCAAAGTCGTCAATCGTGTTCATAGCTCCAAACATGTCGGAGAAAAACAACAACCACAAAAACGATTGCACTTTACGAAAGCTCTTTCAATCCGCGGGAATTACGTTTACCGGAACGTCTGCCGCTTTTGCCACGAGAGCCGCCGACAGAGTGTTTCTTTCGAGCGCCTTGAATAATTCGAAAGTTAAAATTCCAGGCGTCATGGGAATACCGAAGAAAGTCATCTTACAATCCGCGCTCACGGTCATGGCTGAAGAATACGTCGAAAAAAACGAGTTTTTATCCTCAGTCTCAAACATTCAACGCGCCGTCCGAACCTACGCCGAGGCTTCAAAAGAGTTGAATTGCGCAGAGTTGTGCATCAAGAGTCAATTTTATGAACAGAACTCGTCAAAAATAACTCGGATTCGAAGCGCAAAGGATTTAGAAACGTTCGCGTACGAATGCAGGAGAAACCGTCGTTTCTCGTCGAATAACAACATCCAAAATAATTTCATTCTCGAGCCGTTCGTGGAGACTGGGAAAGTGGTTGATTTTCAATTCGTTCAGAGAGAAGAGTCCTCGTCCGAATCACGTTGGCTTAAAATTTACGTCGGCGGTATCGGACCCGAAGGTAAAATGAAAGCTTTAGATCCCGCGTGTCCCGTTGGTGTACCCGAAGGAAGAAGAAAAGGAAAAACGCACGCGTATTTAGATTGCGTCAAGGATGGAAAAACAAAAAAGTTGTTGTTCGATGAGAAGAAAATTGAAAGCGTCGTGAAACCTAGAATAGAACGGGTTTTAAATCTTACTGGCATTTCTGGCGTCGCCATGTTGCGCTGTTTCGTCAACGTAGATTCTGGAGAGTTGATTGTCGAAGACGTGGATCATTCTCCGGATATGACGGAAAGAAACGGAACGTTTTACCATCAAGCGCTGAGATATTTCCATCGCGAAGAGCGCGACAACGATTTGTACGGAAAAGATGAAAGAAGTATAAACAGCAGCAGCAGCAGCAGCATTAGTACAAACGACGGCGAAGACGACGTCAAAAACGACGAAAAAAGCATCGAAGCAATAGACGAAATAGCGATTAAAAAAGGATTAGAGAATACGAGTTTCTTCACGCGTCTGATAGCGATAGCAATGTTTAAATAAAATGCGCGGCGTGCCATAGATTTAATATTTGGATAGGTACAAACGAAAACAATTTTCCCCTACATGACCGTCAAAACGTTGTTCGCATCAAATCCTTCGCCACTCGAGGGCCACTCTCGAGCCAATCGCCATTCGCCGTCGACTTTGAATTTAACGAGATACGTTCCCGGCGGTAATCTCGCTTCGCCCGTAAACGTGCTACTCCCGCCTTCCACGAAACTCGGGTATAATTGAATTCCTCTCGTCCACCCATCGAAATCACCCATCATGATCACATCCGAAGCGATGCCGTGATATTCAACTGGCACAGTTCGAACGACAGTTGAATCTATCTCTTTTGCATTCTTCGTTAACGTCGACTCTACGAGTTGTAAACGATTGACAAATTTTTCGAGCTTTTGCTCGCCCCGCGCTCGTCGCGTCGGGTCGTCGCCGCTTTTAGCAATGTCATTCTGCGCGTCTCGAATGAGACGTAACAGCTCGCCAGACTCTTTCGCTGCGCCGTATAACAACTCGTTCGCTCTTTTCAAATCATCGTCGCGAGTTAAAAGCGTTTTCTCGAGATACTTTGCAAACGCGTTTGAAGACGCGACGCGTTCGTTCAATCGAGTTCTCAGCGTCAACATTTGATCGTACAAGCGTCGCTGCGACCCGCCTCCGAAATTGTTCGTGTTGTCCACGTCTGCGTTGTTGGCTACTCCTTTTTTCTTTTCCTCTTCTTCTTTTTCTTCTCGTTCGATCGCGGCTAATCGCGATACCGGTGTCGACGACGACGACTTTGACGACGACGACGACGAGGAAGAAGAAGCCGCTTTCCCTTTCTTCTTCCTCAACTCCAAGTTCGCCTGTTTCATCTCTTCCAACGATTTCTTCAGCTCTTGCACTCGCGAGGACGATTTCTCCTCGTTTTCATCGTCGTCGTCGTCGTCGTCAGAAGAAGACGACGAGGACATCTTCACATCTAAAGCTTTCAACTTGGCTTCCGCTCGTGCCGCGAGTTCCTCTGCGCGTTCCACCGCCATCGACGCTTCTTCCACGCGGTCGTCGAAATCGGTATTACTATTGCTGTTGTTGCTACTACTACTCGACGACGACGATAAAGCGTTCGTTTTGCTCCTCGCGTTCTTATTTCTTCTCCTTTGGAACTCCTCCTCGTCGTTTAAGAAAGAAGAGGACTGGGAGATTAATGCGCTCTTCTTCTCTTGTCGTCGTCCAATTCTTCGCGATATCGCGAAGAAGAAGTTCTTCCTGCCACCGCCAAAAGAAGAAGAAGAAGACCAAGAAGAATCAGAGTTTTGGGAGGAATAAAAACGAGAAGACAAAGATTTTGGTGGTGGTGTTAAAGCCGTTTTGGTCGTCGTCGATATCGTCGTCGTCGTCATCCTCTCTCTCTGTCGTTTTATGCTGTGGTTCTTTGAGATGTGTGTGATAAAAAATGAACGTTTTTTTTTCTCTTTCTCTTTCTCGTTTCTCTCATCCATCGGCTGCGAAAAATCGATTTTCTCTTTCATAAAAAAAAGCACAGAGAACAACAGTTCAAATCGAGACATTATTTTCCTCCACCTCTTCTTCAATCATCATCATCAGGTTTTTCATTATTGCATACAACACACACACCACGCAATATAATAAGAACAACAACAAATCAATACACTACCATGGCGTCGAAGAAGCTGGCGCAAACGATCGCGCACTCGTCGAAAGAAGGGACGACGACGACGACAACGAAGAACGTCATCTCACAAACTTTGAAAAAAGTAGCCCCGTGGAAAATTACCGGCCCAGCGTCGGACCCGGAGTGGCAAAACGTCCCGGTTTCTGCGGAGGATTATCGCGCGAGAGCGCCGGCGTCGTTCCCGCACGAGAACGTCAAGATACCAAACTCGGAACCCGATCGCGTGTTTAACGTTCGATATTACCCGAGGGATGCGAGGAGAGCGTTTGAACCGGTTTTACACGGTCGCGAGAAGGTGAAGACAACGTATACATTATCACCGACCGAGAACGTCTTGGCTGCGAAAGAATGGGACGAGCGTTTGGGAAACGACATCAAGCGCATCGATCCGAGAGATTTCTTCCCGGGGAGGAGAGATGCGTCGCAAGATTACGCGTTAAAATCGAGCGGGTATCGCGCGGTGCCGCTGTTGGAAAACCCCGGAGGCGGGTACACGCAACTGTGATGAGATAGTTTTAGTTTTATATTATAGTAGTTTGTGTATGAGTAAGAAGGAATATCATAGGAGTAGTTTACTTGAAAAGTCGTTCGTCTCACTTCTAAAAACGTGTTTGTCCCCTCCTCTTTCCTTTCCTCTTCCACAAAAAAATCAATACGACGACTCTCTCAACAACAACGAGAACAGAGACCATCTCGTCATCATCATCTCATCACATCGTCCACCACCCCACCAGTATTCGTTTAGAAAGAGAGAGAGAGAGAGAGAGAGAGAGAGAGAGAGAGAGAGAGAGAGAGAGAGAGAGAGAGAGATAAAAAGCGTGTGAAAAATTTAGAGCGTGTAGATGTTAT